>Ga0214919_10000713_pt1 | contig 56950 bp, 57 predicted proteins | sample LL1503_MetaG_FD_177994 | JGI IMG/M metagenome (GOLD analysis project Ga0214919, IMG submission 177994) | Freshwater microbial communities from Lake Lanier, Atlanta, Georgia, United States - LL-1503 | ecosystem: Environmental > Aquatic > Freshwater > Lake | place: USA: Georgia | collected... | reverse complement strand
AGGAGCACCCGTGGGTCCCGTGTTGCCCGTGGCACCGTCGACGCCTTGATACCCAGTAGCACCCGTGGGACCAGTGTTGCCCGTGGCACCGTCGACGCCTTGATACCCAGTAGCACCCGTGGGACCAGTGTTGCCCGTGGCACCGTCGACGCCTTGATACCCAGTAGCACCCGTGGGACCAGTGTTGCCCGTGGCACCGTCGACGCCTTGATACCCAGTAGCACCCGTGGGACCCGTGGGTCCTGTAGATCCGGTATCACCCGTTGGTCCAGTCCAACCCGTCGGCCCCGTCGGTCCAGTAGGTCCAGTCCAACCTGTAGGTCCCGTATCGCCCGTTGGTCCCGTGTTGCCTGTCGGTCCAGTCCAACCCGTGGGTCCTGTAAACCCTGTGTTACCCGTTGGTCCCGTGTTGCCCGTAGGTCCAGTCCAACCCGTGGGACCCGTATCACCCGTTGGTCCCGTATCGCCTGTTGGTCCCGTAGGTCCAGTAGGTCCAGTCCAGCCTGTAGGTCCAGTAGGGCCAGTCCAACCCGTAGGTCCAGTCGGCCCCGTCCAACCCGTAGGTCCAGTGTTACCCGTGGGTCCCGTGTTACCCGTATGTCCGGTCCATCCTGTAGGTCCGGTGGAGCCGGTCATTCCGGTCGGTCCAACGGATCCAACGGACACGAGTGTGGTGTGGATGTGACTTGCAGTACTGTCGCGGAGACCGATTGTCAAAGAGCTACCGGAAAGGGTGGTGGCATACAAGCGAATGGTCAAATCCGTTGCATACGTGTGAGCAGGAACGTAGAGTGAGTAGGTGTACTGTTGCATAATGTTCGCAGAATTCACTGCCTGAGGATCCACTGACGAACCAGTGGCCACAAGCGAAGCACCATCGTAGACACTGAAGTAGAATGTGGGAGCAGACGAGGGTACACCCGGGGTTGCATACAGATTGAGGTCCCACAATCCACCTACGGCTACAGTTCCCGGCAACGAGCCAGCTGGGATGGTGAAGGACGCCACATAGGCGTTCGTAGTATTTGCAGGAACCACGATATCTACCTGTGTTCCCACGTTGAATGCTGTTAGCAGGTTACCGGACAGCGTTGTTGTCCACGGGTTGACCGTGGTCGGGTAGTCCAGCTGAAGAATAAGACCGCCCGATACACCTGCAATACCTTGTGTTCCCGTAGGTCCAACACTACCAGTCGGACCTGGCATACCGGCCACATACGGCAGTGACGTCCATGGAGTCACACCGTCGCCGATCTTGACGTACTCAAATGAAGCCATTCCTTATCGTATTCTCGGTAAAGAAATCAGAATAAGTCTAACTGAACGTCCAGGTCCTGCGTTGCGTTCCCTGCTGCATCATACGACACGCGCACATGAAGCAAATCCCCTGTTCCAAAGTTCACAGATGCATCGTATTTGGTGGTGAACGAAGTGGCGCCAGACAATGTAATCGTATAGACTGTATCGGCAATGGATCCGCCGTACGGTGTTTTCCGCACAGTTATAGTTGTTGTGTGTCCTGTTCCTGGAGCAGTGTTTGCATTCACCGACATTCCTAGTAAAATAAGAGGCTGTTGAATGCGGTACGAAGCAGGTGGTGTTGAAACATCCGGGTACTGGATGAACTGACCGCCCGATGAGTGAACAATAAGAGCCCCGGGCCATAAGTATGCAGGTGTGCCCGTTCCGGGGTTTCCGGACGAGTTTAATACGCCGATTGCTACATAAAACAGGGTCGTGGGATAATTGTAGGCCGAAAACCCCTTACCTCCTGCTGACTTGGTGACCAAATCTACTCCAGGACCAATCTGAATACCCGCCGACGCCAAGTACGTCGGGTTCGTGATCGTTGCCGGAGTTGTTTGGAGAATGTCAGACGCCGTATACGTCTGCGGTGCTACTGGCTGAACGGTGCCGACGGTTGTGGACCGCACTTGGATAGACCCAGTGTTGTTTCCGTCAAGCGTTTCAATGCCTACATACGAACCAGCAAATGCGTTTGCTGACGGCGGTTGAGCGACGTACACGTTCGTATCACGCAACGTTGCAATGTTGGTATTCGTGACAATCATACCCCGTTTGTTACCTGATCCGTTTCCATATACATTGATCGTAGACCCCTTGATGGCGTTGAATGAGAACGTGTTCACACCAAGACTTCCCGATCCGTCAAACATGACGCCATATAGGTTGTTTGATGCAGTATATGGCATCGTTGCGTTTGATAAGGAAAGCACGCTCGTACGAAGCTTGGACGTCACTGTAGTCGTACTGCCATAGTAAATGCCGATCAGATTGTTTGAACCAGCGTACGACGATCCACCAATCACCATATTCAGGTCTTCCACGCGACAGTTGTCTCCCATTTGAAGCAGGATTGTGTTCTGTGTTGGACTTGTGCATTGGAGCGTACATGTTTGAAGACTGATGCCTCGCAGTGCCGTTCGTGCAGGCAGGCTGATAATGGGGTAATACGTCCCAGTTGCTCCCGTGGGTCCAACTGTTGTGACCGTTGCATTCGTGCCCGTTGGTGACATGGTGTACGTTCCCGGCAGAACCCATATAGCAGTGTTAGGAAACTGAGGCGTAGCAATCGATCCCGTTCCAACAATAGCAGTAATCGCAGCATTCACAGTTGCAAATGGCAGACCACCAATGTACGCAGTGGAGTCGTTGCCGTAGACAGCGTCGACACGAGCTACATTGCCAAGTTGTGTCGTGGGAATGGAGTAAAAAGACCCGGACAATTGGTAGCCAATCTCACCCGGTCCGAGCACGTACGATCCGGTAGGAACTAACGTAGCATATCCGTGTCCTACAGGTCCCGAAGGTCCTGTCCATCCGGTCGGTCCGGTCGGTCCAGTCCATCCAGTGGGTCCGGTCCAACCTGTAGGTCCTGTCCAACCCGTAGGTCCTGTCCAGCCAGTGGGTCCGGTATTACCCGTGGGACCCGTATTGCCTGTCGGTCCTGTCCATCCAGTGGGGCCTGTATCTCCTGTCGGACCCGTGTTACCCGTAGGTCCTGTCCAGCCCGTAGGTCCTGTCCAGCCAGTGGGTCCGGTATTACCCGTGGGACCCGTATTGCCTGTCGGTCCTGTCCATCCAGTGGGCCCTGTATCTCCTGTCGGACCCGTGTTACCCGTGGGTCCAGTCCAGCCCGTAGGTCCGGTATTACCCGTAGGGCCTGTATCGCCAGTAGGCCCAGTCCATCCTGTGGGTCCAGTCCAACCCGTAGGACCCGTGTTGCCCGTAGGTCCTGTCCAACCCGTGGGTCCGGTATTACCCGTAGGGCCTGTATCGCCAGTAGGCCCAGTCCATCCTGTGGGTCCAGTCCAACCCGTAGGACCCGTGTTGCCCGTAGGTCCCGTCCAACCCGTGGGTCCTGTCCAACCCGTGGGTCCGGTATTACCCGTAGGGCCTGTATCGCCAGTAGGCCCAGTCCATCCAGTGGGTCCAGTCCAGCCAGTAGGGCCGGTGTTGCCCGTCGGTCCTGTCCAACCCGTAGGTCCTGTCCAACCCGTGGGTCCCGTGTTACCCGTGGGACCCGTATTGCCTGTCGGTCCAGTGTTGCCCGTAGGTCCGGTATTACCCGTGGGACCCGTATTGCCTGTCGGTCCAGTATTGCCCGTAGGTCCCGTCCAACCCGTGGGTCCGGTGTTACCCGTGGGACCCGTATTGCCTGTCGGTCCAGTATTGCCCGTGGGTCCAGTCCAGCCAGTAGGGCCGGTGTTACCCGTCGGTCCTGTCCAACCCGTGGGACCTGTATTACCTGTCGGTCCAGTCCAGCCAGTGGGTCCGGTCCAGCCAGTGGGTCCTGTAGGTCCAGTCCAGCCAGTAGGACCACCGGGCAATCCCTCAACACCCTGAAGACCCACTGGACCCTGAATTCCGGTAGGCCCTATAATTCCTTGATCGCCTTTCGGTCCTTGGATTCCTTGAATTCCTTGGGGTCCTGTCACAGTACTCGCATATCCACGTGGTCCTTGGATACCTTGAATTCCCTGCGGACCGGTCGCCATTGCTTATATCTAGGCGATCAAATTACCGTTCCAAAATAAGTGATTGCCCGTGCCAATTGTAAAAGTACCCGAATACCCTGTCGTTGTGTCCGTAAGTGTCAACCCACCCTGCATGGTAATTGTAAAATTACTCAAGTTCACGGTCGATATAGCGGGATAGAGTGACCAACTCGATCCACCCGGTCCCGTTGGACCCTCAATTCCTTGGATACCCTGAATTCCCTGCGGACCCGTATTTCCTTCATCTCCTGGTACACCTTGGTAACCCTGAACTCCCTGTGGACCTGTGTTTCCTTCAACTCCCTGTGGTCCTATATATCCTTGTCCACCCCCATTTCCTTGCGGACCTGTGGCTCCATAACCAGGGCGTCCGGTAGATCCAGTTGGACCCGTGAACGTGTAACCGATTGGACCCCGTACGCCTTGCGGACCAGTTGATCCGGTCGACCCAACAGGACCCGTTGGACCATCAAACCCTGTCAAGAGTGCAAGTGTCATCCGCGAGCTACCGCCCAAGACCGTAGATGTAGCCGAGCTGTTGACATAAATACCCACCGACGCACCCGCAGGCACGTTAATGATTGCCGACGATGCCACAAATGCAGCGGACCCAACGGAAAACTGCGAATAGGTCTCACCCTGTATGTACGTGGGCGGAGTATAGATATCAATATACAGTCCAGCATACGTATAGACGACTGTTGGCCCCGTATACCCTGTGAAGTCGATATACCAATCCAGCAGAATAGGGACAGACACCGATTTCGTATTTGTGAACACGTAGTTCGTTCCTGACAATACAAATCCAGTAGTTCCTACCGTATTCGTTGAATCAGGCGTATTGAAACGGACCAGGGTATCTATGTCGGCGGGAAGAGTTTGATTGTCATTCGTGACGTAAGCGAGCATAGACGCGGGTAGAGGAGCATACGCTCCAGTTGGTCCTGTCCAACCAGTGGGTCCGGTTGGTCCAGTAGGTCCAGTCCTTCCAGTAGGACCGGTTGTCCCGATGTCCGATGCAACTTTCTTGATATTGATCGCAATAGACGGGGCAGCCGGTGTTGCACCATACACTCCGCTACCAAACGCATATGCGCTGATATTTGCTGATGCTGTTGTCATCGCGATCTCAATGTAGTCTCCTGCATTTAACTCGTTCATGTACGGTACAGCGATCAGAGATGCAGCAGAGATGTTAGGTGGAACGACAAGACCGCCGTTTGTGGCAGCCACGTCAACGCCGTTGATTTTAAGCCACGTATATGCATTTGTTGGTGTAGTATTCGTGTTCGCAACTTGGATAGACGTAATGATTTCATACGTACCCCCTGTTGAGACGTAGATGCGTGTCATTGCTCCCAAACTATTCGCACCAAGGTACGTGCCCGATTCCACGTAGACGCTGTCAAACGGGAAAACTGTCGTGGATCCGTTAGGAATGCCCAGTGACGTTGACAGTCCGTAACTAGATGCGATGACAGTTCCTGAACCAGATGGACCCGTCGGTCCAGTGTATCCTCCACTTACGGTCCCAACATACGGCAACTGGTTCCAATAGTGGGTCCCATCACCTATCTTCATCTGACCCGTATTGGTCTCCACTCCCGGCTCTCCGACGGAGAGTCTGGGGTTTGTGGATGTCCAGTTCGCAGCAGTATCTCTGCGTAACTGGAATTTGATTGGTGTTGTTAGGCACTGCCCCGACATTATTATACTTCACATACATTTGTATTGGCATTTCCACCATCTAGGTCTATTCCCGCGCCTTCGTTGCCATCATAAACTTGGCAGTATGCAGCCATCGCATCACCGCCATCCAGAACAGCAGCACATACAGCTTCGCATGTATTCGTATATGCGTTTCCACCATCGAGAGTTGTAGTGTACTCGGACTGCGCATTGCCACCGTTGTATGCAGAACAATACTCGGATCTGGAGTTTCCACCATCCAAGACAGACGCACACACTGCCTCCACCTTCTTGCAGACACGCACGCACGTATCGGACAGCTCGTAGACTTCCACAACTCCCGTCGAGAATCCAGTGGTATGCGTCGTCTCCTTCATGACCCTGCCCGATGCCCAGAACCCGTCAACAGTAGCCTTTCTGCGAACAGACTGGGTATACATGGATGCATCGCGATTACCGCCCGATGTCACCCGCTCCTTGCCCGTAGAAATCGGGACTAAAAAGCCGGGTACATTGGGAACCTGATCAAGTACGGGAAGCTTGGAGTGCTGGTAGGACGTGTATGCAAGAAAAGTTAAAAAGAAGGCAGTGAAGATGCCCGTGATCCCCAATTTCATTGTGTTTTCTCGCGATTAGATCGCGTCCACATTCACCTCAGCCTCATCCTCCTCAAAGATGATTTCCTCCTTTGCCTCGGCTTCTGCAGACCCGTCCTTGATGAACAAGCGCGCATCAGCGTTGGGCTTGATCTTGCGGTAGCGCATCACCTGTTCGGGCGTCATGACCGCAACGATCTCGTGCGTCTTGCCACCCAGCTCCGTTTCAGCCACGATGACCAGACTACCAATGTCTACCCATACCGACTTCTTACCCTTGCCTCGCATGCCTCCACGCAGGGGTGCTTGGAGCATGAATCCCTCGCCTTGATCATTGAAATGTGCAATCTCCATGCGCCCGCATCCAAGTCGCCGCACGACCTTGCCAATGACGACGCCATCCGTCGTGTCCTCGTTGATGTAATCTTCTAGCAGTGCATCTCCCTTGAGCCGATTGTTGCGAGCCTTGTTTCCCTCGGAGTTCTTCTGAGACTTGTGGCCGGAGCCTCCAGTCATATTGCGAGGCATTTTGATCAAGGTCTACTTATTATGTGGGTTACAGATCCATTTTGAATGGTGGAGCGACGTGGGGCCGTAGGGAGCGACGTGGGGAGGAGTGACCGTAGGGAGCGACGTGGGGAGGAGTGACCGACGTGATCGTCTAAAATGGATATGGTCTTTGCAAAAGAAGGGATGGTAGCCGAGCAAAATGACGTCCATCATCATCAACAGCTTCTACCGCGCACTCTGCAAGATCAACGACTTCAAGCCCATCGAGACACTCAATTTGAAGGAGCTCGCTACGCTCCTCATGGACGAGCTTTACCCGGAGGACGGGTACATCACGCTGGAGGACGACCCGCGGGGCAGTCTGCGGGTTCACCTGGACGATCGCTTCCTGGATCGCGTGCGCGATCAGGTTGCAAAGGGTCTCAACATCAAGGAGGCCACGGAGGTGTCCGGCCTCAAGGCACAGGAGGAGCCGGTTCCGGAGCCGGTCAAGCAGGAGGCTGTGGTTCCGGTTGCCGCGCCTGTGGTTCCGGAGGTCAAGGAGGTGAAGGTCAAGCCGGCGCCCAAGCCGAAGGGGCCGGCCAAGCCCAAGCAGACCGACGAGGAGAAGGCTGCAAAGGAGGCCGCAAAGGCGGCTGAGAAGGCTGCAAAGGAGGAGGCCAAGAAGGCCCCAAAGCCGAAGTTTGTAGGAAACATCGAGAAGCTGAACCCGACGCAGGAGAAGGCGTGGAAGAAGACTGCATCGGATGCGAATGTGGAGCTTACGGATGATCACAAGAAGAGGTTCCTGAGCGAGCTGAATGCGCTGGACAACAAGGTGTACAACCAGAAGAAGCTGGAGGTTCACATGGCTGAGTTCTTCGTCCCGAAGGTGGTGGAGACGAAGCCTGACGAGTGCGTGGGTGTGGAGTTCAATGGAAAGGAGTATTGGGTGAACCGCGAGGGAGTTGTCTACGAGGCTCAGGAGGGATCTGACGTTGACAAGAAGGTGGGGCACGTTGGAATGCTCGAGTTCAAGGATATGCAGATGCCGAGTGCTGATGACTTCCAGTAAATACAACCACAACAAGAACTTACTTACTTATTTTTACAATGTGGTTCTGCAAGTGGGGCAGGGCTTTTTGCATAACCCTAAGAAGCAGTTGGATTGTGTAATGACGTCAGGGGCACGAGGAGCCATAAAAGGACCGGCCAACGAATCCACCTGGGGGAACGTAGACTTGTCACGGGCATTCTGTGCTGCGTTCGCATCCACCTGATCGCGAAGGATTGCAGTGTAGGCAGCCGCACCCGACTGGGGGTTTACAAAGTAGGGGATTACAGTCCTAAGATTGATATTGAGTGTGGCTATGGACGAGCTGGCTGTTTTTGCGTAGAGGGTGACGACCGCAGATCCGTTGCTAGGTGAAATACCCGACAGTGTAGCCCTATATCCCACTGAGTCCGACACAAACTGGAACCCAATGGGTACTCCAGTTGCATAGTAGTAGATAAAACCGGATACCCCCACAGCTCTCGCCGAAATTGAGTAAGGGACATACTGGTACAATACAAAGTCGGTTTCTCTTGGCACCCTAAAACTAATAGATCCAACGGCATTGGTCACGGTTCCTGAGAAGGACGATGTGTTCGAGAATGCAGTAGCGAGAATCCTTGATGTATTTCCATAATTACCGCCAGTATTGAAATCATTGACTGTCGAGATGCTAATTGTTTGAGTAGGCCACTGTCCTGCGTCTAACGTCAAAATAACGCGAGTAGGGTAGCCACTGTCTGTATATGACGCAGAGATTGTCCATGCGTTTCCATTAAATGCAACAGATTGCATGTCCCACTCCGAACTATCCGGAAACCCTATGGGTAGTGTGGGGCTATACGGTGTCCAATTTGATAGATCCGGGGAGTATACAATAAAACCCCCCGATGCAGACGAGCCGATAACAACCCACATGCCGCCCCCGTACGCAATGTCGATCGGGTATGTTCCGGCTGACGTTAACCAAGCCGGTTGAGTTGGGGTTATCCATGTGGTGAGCGTTGTGCTATAGCTTATAATGTTGAACGAGGGAGCCGTCGCATATCCGATCGCCACGATTGTCGTATTGTTCGTAGCAAACTTACTTATATAGGGTAACGCCGGGAGTGTTGTTGGAACAGACCATCTATCTGCCCCGACGGGTTTATAGAGTACGTTACAGTACACGTCCGACGTTCTCTGTCCGTAGACATAGTTTCCGTTTATATATGCAATCGTAACTGGACTACTTGTATCCAAGGGTGAGTTTGTTAAGCGTCCGTTGAGATCAGTTTTTTTGGTCCACGAGCCAGTATTGCCATATCGTTCGTATGAGACGAGAGCCGTTCCTGTTTTTTCCACGATAATCCAATTCGAATTGCCATCGCTCGCTACGCATCCGAATGCTCCGGACAATGTCGGGGTATTATTCGACCAAGTGACACTACCGGTTGTTGAATTGTATACTCCGTCATATACGTTCGATGGAGTAACCGCTACGAAGCCCGTACCGCTCATCGCTAAATCCGGATATCCTGGGCGCTGTCCTGAGATCGGATTACCTGCCGTAAGACTGGTAGACCACGTTTGATTTGATATGACGGGAGTGCCAGCCACAGACGCACTGAATACATAGGAAGACGTCGTCTTAACAGTGTATTCGCCCGTATTACCTATCCAGTATCCGACGAGCATGAGTGGCTTCGGTGCGTCACCGATTGAAATCACCACATTTGTTGTGTTCGATATGCTTCCATACGTCGCAGTAATACCCGCATTGTATAACGCGTAAGGCGCAGGGACACCCGTAAAGTTGCCCGACAACACCCCCGATTGCGATAAAGTGAATACCGGAGCAGGATACTGGGGAGGGTATGTCGTGAAGCTATACACTGGACTGATAAAGTTGCCGGTTGAATACTGAATAGTGGTAAACGGAATAGTAAAGACCGAATTGGAAAACGAATCCACACCATTCTGCTGTATCACTAAGAGGTTGTCGGGGACGACCGTGTACGTATACGATTGCGACGCAGTAGGTGGTGCTTGGTATCCAGTGCTGGCTGTCACCGTAAACGTCCCACCCGTTGTGCCGGTAGGGGTGTCCGAGATCAACCCTGATGGATTTAGAATGAGACCCGCGGGCATGTTCGTGGAACTAAAAGACTGGATCGTGCGCCCACTAACAGTGGTTACACTGAGTTGATACGGGGTGATTGCCCGATTCTGAAAGAAGCTGAATGTAGGCGTTGGCCACGTAAATGTGTCGGCTACGATCTGAAAGTTACTGCTCACGTAGTTGCTCGAAACTCCCAATGCACTTGTTGCAGTGAACACGATGTTGTTGGAGAGCGTTGACGTAGGTGTTCCCGTCAGAATACCCGTGGTTGAATTGAGGGAAAGTCCGTATGTAGCTAAATTGAATGTTGTTGAGTAGGTTACAGCCGAACCCGAGTCGGCCGTTGCCTGCACTTGAAATAAGCCATCAAGTGGCTTGGACACAATAAAATTCGCATTTGATGGTGTTAACGAGAACCTGACGACGTCAAGTTTAGTTTGAATACCAATGGACGCGGACTTCGTGATTGCATTCGAGTTGGTAGCCGTGAACGTATACGTGTTTGAACTTGCAACGGTTGGTGTTCCCGTCAGCCACCAGCGGGTGGGAGACATAACCGAATTTGACGCAAGTGCCAACCCTGCAGGGAGCCCAGATGCCGTAAAGTTGCTGATTCCACTTGTGCTCGGAAAGTAGCTGGCAGCAGTCACAACAACGTCATTAGATCCCAACGCTTTCCCAACGTAGATGTTCGAAGAAGCCGATGCAGTCATGAGCACTGTCTCTGCAAACTGGAGGGTCAGTTTAGATGTCCCGATTGTTTGGACGTTAGTTGAATCCTTATAGATGCCCGACAAGGTGATAGACACTATGCCTGATGATGGAAACCCCGACGCATCTGTCATATCGGGCGTTCCGGACAAACTGATTGTCCTGATATCGTCTGGCATGGTTTCATCGGACGAGACGAACTCTTGACCGTTGGTCTTTGAAAATACAAGACCGCTTGGTAGATCGGGAGACCACAGGTACCTGAAGGTTTTGCGATAGGGATTAACGGGCACCAGCGCCGCGAACGTGGTCGTCGGGGTGCTTTGGATTCCAAGTCCTGTGAAGTCGACGGCTGACGGGGTAATGCGGACAATCGGAACCCCGACGGTGAACGAAATGGATGATGTAGAAATGCTTCCGTTCGTCGAGTTGCTCGCAATCAGCTGGTAGTTCCTTTGTGGTTGCTGTGTCTGTGGGATTCCCACGATATATGAGTTGCTGAACGACAGCCCGTAGGGAAGTGTGGGCACCGAGATAATGCTGTCTGGGGAGTTTGCTGCAGACCACGAGATGTTTGATCCAAGTGTATTGCTAATTCTCTCGTATTGGTAGAGTGTATACGGAGATGACGGTAACAGCTTGACGCGTCCAGCGGAGATGGTAACGGGGTAGTCTAACGAAGTCACAACGGTCGTCCCGTTCATGAGATCAATTGCAAGTGTGAAGGTTGACGAATAGGATGCAGGGGGTGTGCCGGTAAACGCGATGAGCGCTGGATTTATCAAGTTAATGTACGGGGCAAGTTGCGGAGACGATCGACTGGACCGGAGTGTCAACGTTGTCCCGTTACCAGTGATTGCAAAGGTGTAGTTGAACGCTTCATACTTGTATAGGTTAATCGGGACACCCGACAGAATAGATGGGGTCACACTTAGAAACGACTGGTTAATAACGAAAGTGTTACTACTACTTCCAAGAACGGATGTGGTTCCAATGGCGAGCGCGTTTACGTTAAGATTGGTACTCGTCATCGGCGTGTTGACACCCGGTGATGAAAAGGTCAGTACAGTGCCATCGGATGACGAGGTGATCAACGAACCAATCGTGGACGACGAGTAATCAAGTGCATTCAAGGTTACATTCGCAACATAGTTGGGAAGGGAAAATACGTAAGAGAATTGCTGATATGTGTAAAGCGTGAGCGGAGACACCAACGTAGGGGTGACAGTTATTGGAAATGTAGTCACGCGTAGTTTCCCAGTAAAATTAGTTTGGAATTGAAGACCCGTTGCATAGGATTCGAGCGACAACACATATGTCAGATCGCCTGTAGGTATAGCCGTAAATCCACTATCGCTCGCAATAAAAAACGGGTTATCCGTTGTTCCGTACAACGGCACAATCTCCGGACTTGTGGCCGGTTGGGGCAAGATAGCTGGGTATTCGACGCCGCGTATTGACGAATAAGTCAAAGACGGGGACGTGTACCGAATAGAAAACGGAGATGCGTCGTTATCATAATTACTATATACGACAGTCGCCCGTATCGCTAGGAGACCTTCGTCGGTGCGAACTGTCGTAGAAATCGGAAGTCCATATCCGGTCACAGGAGTGGATGTGGTGTAAACAAGTCTGTATTGAGTGTCATCTATATCTGCGGTGCAAGTGATCGTCGGCACAGCAGCCGCGGTGTATAAATACGTAGTCCCGCTTATGGTGATTGCATTTGTTCCCAATGGAATTGTGGCAAGGACATTGGTGTATACGGTTCCTACTAACTGGGTCCCTGTAAGGTCAAGTGTGCGTAGAGACGATCCCATGGTGTCTACGATGTAGAGAACACTACTATTGGCACTCAGCGCAATTCCAGCGGGAGCATTAAATGTAGCCAACTGTCCGTAGCCGTCATGCTCGCCAGCTGTCCCAGTACCTGCAAGTGTCGTCACGGCGGTTGTGGACAAGGTTATCCGTCGTATCTTATTTCCACCGTTATCCGACACATATAAATACGTAGCTGACGCGTCGAGTGCAAGTCCCGTTGGGTTGTTGAACAATGCGTCGGTTCCAATACCGTCTTGTTCGCCAGACTGACCATCTGCCGCACCTGCAACGAGCGTAATTCCATTTTCCGGGTCAGGTATGTATATCTTGATGATCATGTGCTGTACGGCGAAGTAGAGATAGTTGCCGGATATCAATATTGATTGTATGCCAGTTAATCCAGTTAAAAGTGTGGATACAACATTCTGATAGAATCTTCGCAGTGTCCCGGTGGCGCTGGTTATATAATAGGTAGATCCATCAGACGCAAGCCACTGTGGTAGGTTATATATCGGAGTCTGATCGGTGTATACCCCGTAAACAGTATCGCTCGAAGCCGAAAGTGTAACAACACCGCGCATAGTCGTATTCGCCCAAGGCACCGCAACACTTGCGAATGAAGTGTCGGGCAAGATAAGTTTCGATAGGGTTACCCATCTAGTCTGATTTCCGATGTATGCACCAGTAGTTGAGACTGCAACGAAGTTTCCAGGCGTGCTTGCGGATATATCCGTCCAGTTTGCCGATCCCGCCGAGCGCTGTTTCGCCCACACAGATCCATTCCATAACCATATATATCCACCATCTGTTATCACTGCAACGTGCGTGCCACTGACCGCAACCCCGACAAGATTATTGATGCCATTGCCGGGATAGCGTGTGGTAACAGTTCCTCCAACTGTACCTATGCGCAAAGATTGTTCATCAGTTAAAACGGCAAGGATAGGGGATGTATTTGTTGCTTGGACTGCTACGCATTTCTTTGTGGGTGTGCCGGCATTACATGGAAAGGAAGTATTTGTCGTCCATGCGAGACCGCCGTTCGTACTAATGAAAATAGAACCCCTAGTAGTATCGTATATATACATCGTCGCTCCGTCGGGGGATATGGCAACTCCTTTACATGAATTGACGAAGACGGGCATGGCTCCATTTTCATCTTGGTTATTCAAATCCGTAATGACTGACCAAGATGCACCGAAATTACTACTTTTGTACGCATACCCAAAATCATACGCAGCAATCATATATGCCCCCGTTTCCGACGATGCGATGTCGACACACGGTGAGTTCGGAGCGTATTGCCCTGTCGGCATAGTCCCCTGAACCCAACCACTACCGACATGTGCTACGTAGATATATTGCCTGTATCCAACCGCAATATAGTTTCCATTTCCCGAACAAGCTGATACGTTCCAAGAACGTGATGATGGAAGTGGACCAGTCTGAAATTCATCTGCATATGCCTGTAGTCCATTTGTATCTTGTTCGGAACCACCGATGCCATCGCCGGAAATTACAGTTGCGACTCCGGTAGTAGAATTCACTGCCTTTATAACACCTGGGTTTGAATCGGCGACGTATAGATAGCCACCCGGGCCGGAAATAATTCCATGTGGCGTTACAAGCGGGGTAACACTGCTAGTGGGCAAAATACTATGCACGCCGGCAGAAGTGAACTTGTGTATGCTAGCAGGGTTTGTTTTGTCTGTCACGAACTTGTTGCCCGAGCTATCGATCGCAACTCCGAAGACGCTATCATTGCCAAATGAATATGATGTTGCGACTGGATACGTCGGCGTGCTTCCAACCGCCACCACGATCTTTCGAATTGAACTATTTCCCGTGTCTGCAACATACGTCTCAGTGCCGGCACACACTATGCCGGTTGGCTGGTTGAACGACGCAGCTGTCCCCACTCCGTCTGCACTCCCAACTGTTCCCGATCCCGCAAGGACCGAGACTAGAATAGGGCTTAAGGTAATCACGAGTATTCGGTTGTTTGTGTCATCTACAACGTATACGCACGCATTTCCAGCGTCGTAAGTGATCCCGCCGAAGTCTATTGGCTCGGCGTAGAGCGTCGTTAGCGTGTTCGTGACCCCGAGGGTGCACGTATAAACTGTACCTGGTTCCGCAATGTACAGCACATTATTCGTCTCGTCAATTGCTAGCCACAAAGGCGCCCCTACAGTTCCTCCGGTGAGACTTAGAACCGCATCCGTATGCGTTTCGAGATTACGCACACTAATTGCTGAAGCTTCATTATTTGCGATATACAACAGGTTGCCTGCCGCGCGATACGCAAGTCCTAGCGCCGCCAGGGTAACGTTATTCCCAACGCGCTCGGTTGTCACTTGGAGTGTTGCAAGGTCGATCTTGCGAATTGCACCAGTATCCAATTCGGACACATACAAGATTTGACGATTAACGTCAAGAGCAATGCCGAGGGGATTGAATAAAACAGCACCTGTTCCATACCCGTCACCGTTCCCAGTGTAATCAATCGCAACATCTGCTCCGCCCGCGATAATTGACTCGGTGCCCGACGACACAATGATTTTCCGAATACAGTTTTTATCAGCGTCGACGACATACAGTACTCCGTTGATAGAATCGAACGCAAGACCCTTGGGGGTTCCAACGCTGTATTCAGTAAAGATGTTGCACTTTGAAGATGTGAGCGAAGCGTATTCATTACCACCACTGTCGAATGAAATCGAACTGGTTCCGTCATCGGGACCCACCGTTTTCAACACCGGCAACCTAAGTGATACACCGAACTTATATGGGTAAAGTTCGGTCAAGGCAATTGGTGGATACTTACTGGTTACAGTTGATCCACCTGTGAACGTTGTTACTACGTTGTTGACGGTCTTAGATGTTATAGTAGCCGTTCCATTTGTATCGTTGGTAGGACTGTTGTCTATATAAACGGGGGGCGGATTCCATGAATCAGCCGTAAACGCATAAGAAACCGGTGTTGCGGCCGTAGTGGTAACGAGACTCGGAACTGTCGTCGTAATGACCGGTGACGCAGGCGAACACAGTGCAAACTGGCCCGATGCAGTAACCCCATTGGCGTTGCTGTATGTGATGCTCGAGGAATTGGAACTCGCTATGACAAACCATCCGTTGTTTGATGAAGATTCCGCTCCACTGATATAGATTTTTTTGCCGATGGTGTAAGTATTTGGTCCAGTTGATACGTATGCAGGAGCGTAGACGCCGGTATAGGATACAGTTGCCGTAGTTGTACTCGACCCATTAGTATGTGTGAACGCTGAAATGGAATCAAGTGTCGGGTTTCGCACCGCCACCATTACTTACTTACTGAGAGGTTTGGTTTAACTCATAATTACTCGCACCCTCTCCCACTTGGTTTTCTTTCGTGCATGATATACCATCATGTCCTACGCGCGGTCGCCACCTTGACCGTCTTCTTCTTCGGCTTCGGTTTCTCCGCAGGTGGTGCAGGCGCAGGGGGGTTAGTCTCGAGTTGCGCGGGACGTGTAATCTCCATAAACTGAGCTGAAGCCGTCTCCATCGATAGGTCCCGGTAAACCATATCCAATTTGAGCTTCACGAGGCTTGAGCTGCCGTCCATACTCTTCCATGCGAACATTTCGTGTAGCCGACAACCACGGGATAGGCTCGAACGGTATACGCTTGGTCTCTTCCTCCTCTTTCGCAGTGGCGTGGTACTGGATGTACAGAAAACATCCGAACCCCGCAGCTACCAATACAAGCATCACGATGTTCATCATCCATGAAGATGCTTGGACTAGATCATTCTTTCGTTGAATTAAGTTACTTTCAATCCGGCTCAGGTCGAACGTGTCGACGAGGCTGCTTGACATTGTTCTGTAGCAGGAGTCCATTGTGCTCCAAGGAACGACAATACATCCTTCGCCCATGGGTTCTTCAGGCAAGAACAGACGCAGATTTTCTCGGGATACACGAATACATAGCGCTCTAGATCATACAACTGGCGACGGGTCCAGTTTTTTGTGCATACAGTGTGAACACCCTCGGCATATCGCAGAAGGTTATAGTCCATTACGCAGAGGACTGGAGGCTGTGTGTATACGGGTTATTTTTGAAAGCGTCCAGCAGACCCGGTTGCTCATTGCGGTTCGTGTAGACATCCTGCTTGAGGGGCTCCACGTAGCGCTGGGATCCCATCTGCGCAGCCGACGGCGCCTGGCCACCAAAGGTCATCAGAGGGGCCTCAAATCCACGCGTGTTATTGTGGAGAGACTCGTCGCGATGGGTCTGCACATTGTATGACTGCGGGCCAGCCTGGATAGCCATGCCACCAACCGGACCGGCGGGCGGCGCACGACCCTCAACCGTCAGCTTCATGAACTCCTGGAACGGCTCCGTGAAGGCACGGATATACGTCATGCCACCCGCAGCCGCAGTCGTGGCCGGATTGGCGTTGAGCATTCCCATGGACTCGCGGTTCTGCAACTTCATCATCTGCTCGGGGTACAGCGAGTTCGCCACCTGTTGACCCGCAGTGGTATTCACACGATCCAGCGACCCGTCGGCGCCCGTGAGCACCTGAAAGCGGTCGGGGCGGTTCTTCTTGACAGGAGCCTGCAGACCCATCTCGGTGATGTAGAACTTGCCCGGCGTCGGCTGGGACGTGTAGGTGACCTTCTCCTGTCCAACAACACGGAGCTCGTCAGTGGTCTTGGGCATGGCGTACTCGCGCATGGCGTCTTGCGTGTAGCCACCAGACGGCAGGTTCGTGTAGCCGTCATTGACACCCGGTCCAACCTGGATCTGATCAATCGGGAAGGTGTTCTTCATCGCAAGGGATGTCGTCTGACGCTCCTGCTCCCACTCTGTCTCCACCGGTGTCTTCCAGGGGCGACCATTGCCGGCCTCGGGCTTGAAGAAGGCAGGCGCTTCCTCCTTGTGGAAGAAGGTGGTCTTTCCCTTGCCGGTGTAAAGGTCCAGCACTCCCTCTGTGGCACCGGAATACATGGACTGCGTCTGCTTACCACCAAAGAACGGCACCATGTTTCCATGTCCAGTCTTGGTCTGCAGTACAGTGATCTTGTCCGTAGCCAACTCCTGCTCCTCCGGGTTCACGAACGTCTCCATCGGGTTGATCTTGGCTCTCCGTTCACCTGCCGCCTCAACCTTGGGCTGTGTTGCAAGAGAGTAGCCAAGGGCGGCTAAGCCGACAAGCATAGCGACTTCCATTTGTGTATCACCCAAGACAAAATGGATATGCCTTTTGCCAAGGAATTCAATCTCATACAAAATGCCTGCTTCTACTCGTGCTTCTACTCGCCAGAACACGTTCATCGCCAACATGACCGCCGCAATTGCGCGTAATCCAGTCATCACCATCGGTCCTGGTGGTCAGGGGAAGCAGACGACCATGTTTACCCTCACGCCTCGCAACGACAACAAGAAGTGGTCCAAGACGGACGAGCGGACGCTCATTCGCCTCTGTCGTCACACGGAGATGACGCCGGAGCTCATGGCGGCCACACTGGGTCGTACGGAGGAGGCGATTCGCTACCGCCTTGCAAAGATCATCCACGAGCATCTGGATGGTCGCACCGACGAGGCTTCGATCAAGGAGGTCTCTAACTGGCTTCTCCCCAACTACTAGGTTCGGGATGTATTCGTAAGCCGCGATTGTTCATTCGTAGGAAACGGTACCACCGCATGCGACTGGGGCTTGAACAGTAGCCATTGAAAAGCATAATTAGTTGATTTACCATTCTTCTCGACCGGCACATCCATGTCAGTCTTCATTTTTTGTCTGTCAAATGTAGGCGTCGGAACAATAGGTGCGAGTCGCGGATCCATTAAAATATGACGTCAAAATAATGTTGTGGTTCCTGCTCGGAGTCATTCTCGTTCTATTCGTGATTGTGAATTGGACCCAACTGTCTCGCGAGAACTTTTCGCTGTTGGGTCGCGAAGTCGTGAACATATCCGTGTTCGGCGATGAAACATGTCGTCCCGACGAGGAACTGCAGGCAGGATTGTGTTACCAAAAATGTAGATCCAGTTACCATGGCGTGGGACCTGTTTGCTGGGCAGATTCAAAGAATATCGGGATTGGAACTGTGATCGGCCTTGAAGATTGTCCGGATGGGTTCAAAGAAGAAGGGTTGATCTGTCGCGAACCCATCACGGGTGGCGGATGCAATACACACTGCGACGGCAACTGGAACTCAAGTGATGGTGGATTCTGCCACACTCACTGCGATCCCATTGTAGGTGGTCGTCTGAAGGGTCGGTTGGACAATGGTGGAAAGTGTCCGGGTCCACAGGGTGGAGATAAGCCTGATCGTGTCGATGGAATGTGCTACGGTGGGTGTCCCAAAAATCTACCACACCACATGCCGGGAATGCCGTATCTGTGCTATGCGGGCGGTGATCTATCGTATGGTCGTGGTGTTGGTAGGATCCCTAATATGGTGCGCGTAGCTGGGAAGTATACGTTCCTGTAGTAGAACGGATTAATCATCATTCACGGTAATGCCATATGGAATAAAGACAGACCTTTTTACCTTGCATCGCTTATATTCATTACTACATCTCAAGTTGGCTCCACAGTCGTTGTCTTTCTCGCAATTTGCTTCAAGACTAGTATGTGCCAGCCACTCCATTCCAGGATGGTCCTTGATAAAAGCAGATATACGTTCTTGATAAGTTGATCCCGAGTTTAATGTGGAAAGACCCGTGACTACAGGTTCAGCTGGGGGGAACTTCTTCCAGCCACCGTTGTTCATCCACAATTCAGATTGTCCCTTCTCGTCGCGCATAATGAACCGGTTACTTCCGTCTCTGTTGAACGTGACATCGTGTCCATCGTTCTGTCCTCCATCAATCGTCCAAGAACCCAATTTTAGCTTTCCATTGTCAAGGCCGATACCCGCGATACCTTGCGGTCCAGCCGGCCCAGATGTACCCTGAATTCCCTGGTCACCCTTGTCTCCCTTTTCACCCTTGTCTCCCTTATCACCCTTCTGTCCAACAACGCCCACTGCCGACCCAGCTGTTCCGGGAACTCCCTGAAGACCTCTGTCGCCCTTGTCACCCTTGTCTCCCTTATCGCCCTTGATTCCTTGAGGACCTACTCCGCCAATCGGTCCAGCCGGTCCAGCCGATCCAGGAGGCCCAAGCGGTCCAGCGGGTCCAGCGGGTCCCGGCGGTCCAGGAACGGTGCTACCAGGTCCAGCGGGTCCAGCCGGTCCAGCGGGTCCAACATCTCCCCGAAGTCCGTAAGGTGCCGCCGTGCCAGCCGATGTCGTAGTCGGTGCCTCCGAGACCGTTTGGTCGCCATCAGTGAAGTGCTCCTTTGCCACCCCCGACTGCTCAAATTGTGTTCCGTAGTTTGCAGCCTGTCCGGCGAGTGTGGAATCGTAGCCCGACCACTCTGTGCGGGAATACGGGTTCATGTTCATGGTGTTCAGCATCTTTCTGAACTTGGCGACAGCCGCCTTGAATGCACCTGAGTCTACTCCCGGAGGGGGCAGAGGGAGCTCGGTCTTTCCTTTGGGCTTGAAACCGAAGCAGTTGACACCGAACTTGGTGTTGGGATCGAAGTATCCGCCGTTGACGCCCGGACGACCACACGCGGTGCGACGAACCGTGTCGGGCTCGGCTTGAAGAGACTGCCATGTTCCGCGCTGTGTAGGGTAGAGCGCAAACCCACCAGCCGACCAACCGTAGCTACACCATTCAGCTCCATGATTGTACGCATCAATGATCTGCTCAAGGGTCGCCAGCTCGGCTCCGTAGGCTGCACAGACTGCAGGGGCATCCGCATAGGTGAATTGAGAATCCGATACGTGGAAGACTTCGCTGCCGACTTGAGGTCCAGCAGCAGTGGGTGGCGCGGCAGGCTTGGGTGCAGGAGGCGCCGGCTTTGCAGCAGGGGCGCTGCTCATTGTCAGAACATTCATGTCAATGAATCCATAGTACCAAAGAACCAGTACGATCATTGCCGTCACGAGCCACAGCGCAAAGACAGCGATCACGGATCCAGTTGAAAAAAGGACGAAGATGGTAAGGATCCCGACGAACCCCGCCGAGATTAAAAGAGTTGCTTCAACGGACTGCATGCCTTATTACTAGTTGAGGCGATAATACATTAGCAACCGCATCGTATCTGCCATGGGGAACTGCTGAGGTCCGTGGTTGTGGACGTGTTCGTCATTGTAGGTGACCCACGTCTTGCCAGGTGGCATGTCGCGTCCATACGTCCACCAGTGACCGCCATTGAAGCAGACGACTGCGAACAACGCATACTCAATCTTATTGAGCGACAGCACGCTCGAGTAAGTTACCGTAGACTTCAGCGACGTGACGTGGAATGTAAGGATCCGCGGGAACCCCGCCAACAGGAACTGCTTGGAACAGCCCTTCTTCCCACACTTCTCGCACGTCCAGTCAGGGATCGAGTACGGCTGTGCGGCACTGACAATCGCATCGGCAACAGACTCCTTCGGCTTGGAAGGGACAATCGGGAACTCAATCATAGACTCGCGCTTGCCGTCGGTGTAGGCGCAGTTATCACACTTGAGCCGGTTCTCCACGCTGAACCGGAAGAGCTTGTCCAGCATGGGGATCTTGTCGCAGAGGAACTCTAGCAGCTCATGTGAGTCCCCAATTCCTTCACCCGCAGGCATCAGCGTCGTGTTCACGACTGCGTACAGGTCCTTGAGACCCATTGCGCCCGATGACGACCAAATGGTATGGAGGCAGACTTCGACTGGATTTGTGGTATCGTGCTTCTCATCCTGGAAACGCTGTTGCAGGTCCGGGATGCGGAAGATAGCTTGGAGTGCAGCGTTCACCCAGCAGGATCCGCGCTGGTTGCGAAGGCCGAACGACTTCATTGTTAGTGGTTGAGAGTCCATGTTTACCTGAAGAACGCTGAGAAGTCCGATAAGAACGGAACTGGTTCCGTTTTAGACGATCCAATACTGGGCGTGAATTCTTGGTAAGGATTTGGGAACAGGTCCTTGTCACCCGGAACTCTGGACGACCCAAAATACTGGCTATCGGGATCCGAGCCCGTTTGCGATGCACTCGGCAGAACACCCGATGTCGCGAGCGTTTGGTGTTGCGACGGATTCATAATTCCTGCTCCGGCTACCATCGTAGACTCCTTTGGTTTCGGTCCGAGCAGAGTAGGATAGTCGCGAGGCCCACCACCCATCCCGGATCCGGCATTGTCGCCCATTCCAGTATATGCCGGTCCCCAAATGTTACCCTTATTTTTTCCCGCGTTGGAGGTCAGAAACATAGAGGATCCACCCGTGGTTCCTCCGCCTGTTCCGCCGCCCGGGGGTCCGCCGCCCGGGGGTCCGCCCATGAATAAGGGGCTGTTCTCGGGTTCACATCTAGCCTGTGGACGGTAGTACTTGTACCCCGATGAACAGACAGGGTCTGTGGCATTCTTGTCTACGCACGTATCGAATTCAATGGAGTATCCGGCTGGGCACGTGGGAGAGACATCCTTGCTGTATCTATATGTGATACTGTTATAGGTGAGTCCAGCAGCAGTGGCTTGAGCGGGGGTCATTGAATCGGGTCCGTAACATTTGGTCCCGCCCAGGCCAAGAGTTGTGCCCAAGGGACATGTGGCAGGTGTTGACGGAACGTTTGGCTTCTTACACTGTCCGTCGATAATAGATACACCACTTGCTGCACACTTCGGGGTCGGCACTGTGGAACCACTCGTGGAACCACTCGTGGACCCCTGACCAAGTCCTGCAAGAACAGCAGCGTATCCAGACGATGTGGCAGCTCCAGCCGACTGTGTCTGTGCGGCAGTCAACTGTGCATTTGCCACACCGTGGGGCTGCGTGACGAAATAGGATACCAGCAACTCCTTCACGTCGTTCTTCCGGAGCCCCGACAGATTTCTGGACTCCAAAAAGGTGTCTACATTGCCCCTACTAATTGAATTTGTTGCCGGTTGGTACACGGAGGTGTGGAAATCCCCCAGTATACTCGTGATGTTGCTATTCACGATCTTGCGCTGATATGTCAGCAGATCCCGTTGATATTTCGCGTTATCCGCAGGAGTTGCATTTGCCGGAAGCATAGGCTTTGTAGTACCACTTGCAGTCTCAAGGTCCTTTACAAGTGTGGCCGGCATCATGTTGACAATCGTAGGATAGTCAGAGTCGCCATAGGGAGGACCCTTCAGTGTAGCGGTGCTTTGGAACCCCTCGCGCGCGGTCCACAAGAAAAGAAGAGCCAGTGCACCAAACAGTAGAACCCAAGTCCACTTCCTCATTACACTCTTACAAGACATTTCGCTGTGGAAGAAGGAGTGTGACAAACACAGCAACAACGGCGAATGCTGAGATACCGAGGACAACATACAACAGAGTATTGTTGGTCGGCGCAGGCTTCGTGTCGGCGACCGGTGCATCCGCATCAACCGGTGCCGCTGTCGACTTGATCTGTGCCTGACCCCATACGGTGTTCAGTACATCCAAGTATCCCGACTGCGCTGCATTGTTCTGTCCGTTGATGAAGTACATTTTCAGAAACTCGCGAACATCTGAGATGTTTGCCTTGACCCACGACTCAGGGTACGTCTCGAAGAACGTGTCAATCTGTGAGAGGGTGATCGTGGATGTGGCTGGTTTGTACACCTGCCAATAGAACGCGCTCATAACCCGTGCAATCGGGCTAGTATTCGTGCTACTTCCATAAACGATCTTGACCTTATCAGTGTCCGACAGAGTCGTTGAAGACACACCCGCAGTCTTCTTGATGCTGGCTAACATGGTTGGAGACATGAGGTTAATGATCTGCTGTGCAGTGGCAGGTGTGTTTCCGTAGGGAGGACCATGGACCGACGCAGTATCCTCAAAGGATTCACGGCGAGTCCACAGAAAGAGGGCGATCACAGTGCCTAGAAAGAGCCACTTTGTAGTCTTCATTAACTCTCTACAAGACGTTTTCTTCACATCCAGGGGTCTTTGTTTCCGAACACACGTCATAAAACAGGGCTCCTGTCTTCCCAACCGTCTCGTAGTTAGCTTCCCCCAACCTACGAGGTTTTTGCTGTTGAACTAACGGAGCATAATATCCTTCAGGGAGTGGACCACCTGTGCGAGGATCTGCGGGCTCGTACTCTTCTTCTTCGCGTGTGCGCACCTCATCGCGTCCATCGCTAGGTTCGAGCGCCTCGCTTGGACTAAATTTGATTTGCTCCAGTTCCTTGGACGCTGCGCTACCACCAGGTTGAATGTGAAACCCATCTGCAATGATCAGACGGAGAGCATTTGTATCCAGAGGACGCCCAGCAACATCCGGACCAGCAAGGAATTTCTCAATATCGGCTGTCGTGGGTTTCACAGATGCAGGATCATAGACCTTATCGTAGAACGCCTGGATTGCCTTGATGTAGTCGTCGTCGTTTGCACCAATCGGGACTTGTGCGTCAATCTTGCTCTTCCATACAGCGTATAACGGGGATTTGGTATCGTCAGGAGGACGCTGAACGGCAGTCGCAACACCAACCGGTCCACCTGACTTGAATTCAGTATCTACAAACGTCTCTCGCATGGACAGAACCACGAGCAAGAGGAATATAGTGAGTGCGATCCACTCTATCATTATTACTGAACAACACAAAACCAAGACTGCTGTTTCGGAGGGGCAGCCGGTGGCAGAAGGGGTTGCTTGGTTGGACGAACACTCCGGTCATCAGATGCATAATCAAGTGCATAGACACCCGATGCAATTGCCTTGTCCGACGACTCTACGCCTTGCCACGACGATTGCATTGCGTCATACTTGGCCTGCGTATCTGGATCACGAGGAGAAAACTCCTTGAATCCAGTCGCAGGTGTCTGAATTGCAAGAGAGCGGGTGTAGTCGGTATACTGAGCAAGCGTGCGACCGTCGTGCTCCTTGACGGGCTGGGATGCTGCTAACTCCGCAATGGATGTCATTTCTAGTTCTCTATATAAATGCCTACAACAGTTCTCCGTGGCGCCGCCAAGAAAGAGGAAGCAAAGAAGCTTCTTAAGACGTCTCCTCTTCTTGTGTTGTTTTTCATGGAGGGATGCCCTCACTGCGAGGCAAATAAGCCTGCGTGGGACGAGGCGAAGCGGAAGGCCGATGTTCCCACAGCCGAGATTGATTCGGACGCGACGCCCGAGGAGGAGGCTACAGGATTCCCGACAATGAAGTACAAGAGCGATTCGGGTACAACAGAGACATCGGGGCAGAAGAACTCTGGTGATGAAATTCTGGATGAACTGAAGGTGCCGAAGAAATCAGCGGGTGGCCGTCGTCGTCGCCTGCGTTCCCGTCGGCACGTCAATAGAGGGGGCAACCGGAAGAGCCGGCACCGTACCCTTCGCAGCTACGTAACCTTCTGAGAGGAGCTTATCAGCCCGCTGTCCCTTGCCCATGAACTTCAGGAGTCCAGCGTGATCATCCGTGACCACCGTGTGGAAATTACGCTGAGCCTGCACCATCTGGAAAACATCCGTCGTATCCATGTAGATGTTCGACGTCTTTGCAAAGGCCGCATTCACCTCATCACGAATGTCCTTGCGCGTCACATCCGCAGCCGGGGGCATCATGGGGTTGTCCAGAATGTCCGTCAGATGAGGATTCATGAACGGGTTATCATCTGTAGGGCGATTCTCCACGTCACCCACATATCCGGTGACGACAAGTCCGTTGCCGAATGTCTCTACAATCTTCCTCGCCTGCGGAAACATGGCGTTCAGCGCAACCGAGACACCCATGACCAGCGGGATAATGAGTAAGTACATAGGTTGCATGCTCGACAGAAAGAGAAGTCCGGCAAGGTAGATGGAAAACCGAACAACGGCATTCAGCGACTCAGACACAGGCATGTGTGCCGTGGGAACAAATTTATACCAAGTCGCCTGGCTGAGCAGGACACTTGGCTCGGAATACCAAAAAGGTTCTGTTGACATCTCTCTTATCTTCACTTGCGAGACTTTTCACCAAGCTTCCTCTGTAGACGTGCCATCATACGAGCACGGCGAGCCTCGGGGGAGTTAGACAGGATTTGGCGAGACGTGTTTCCAGTTGCCGGCTGCTCACGCTGTCCGACCACCATCTCGTTCATGTACTTGCCAAAGGACGACGTCATCTTTGCACGGAGCATCTCAATCTCCCGAATGAGCTCCTGCTGGTTGATCTTGCCCGTCTCGATGCGATCCTTCAGAATCTCCTGGGCACGGCTCATAATCTCCTTCAGCGCCTCACTATCGTGGGGGTTGCGCAGGAGCCGGATCATCTCATCGGGATCCTCCAAGTTAATGTCCAGATCCTCAAACTTGATAGACTGTACCAGGTCGCCAATCACCGTCGCAAGGCGAGTGTTCATGACGAGGTCAATGATCTCCTTCAGCGAGTTCTGAGTCTCCTCGTCCTCCAGGATGGACATCACCTCGTCCTGCCGACCACCCGGGATGGCACCCTTGAGCTGCTCAAAGATAGCCGCAAACTTCTCCTTCGGGTTGCCATGGAGCACTGAATACATCAGCGCCATGCGAACCTTCTGCCACGCCTCGTCCGAGCCATCCCACTTGACCTGGATGCCCGGAAACAGCTCAGGCGCCGTATCCTTATCCGTGAACAGCGCATTGTCCTTCTTGACAATCTCCATCAAATGGGGAAGGAGTTCCTTCTCAATGTGAGCGAACAGTTCATCAGATGCCTTCGGGAACTTGGTGTCCGGCATCCGCTCCTTGAAATACTGAAGCAGGGTCCGCAGATGCTCCATTTATAGTAGTTGTAGACTAGTCTTGTAAGCGGATTCAACGAAGCGAAGGACAAGTGCGGCGCAAAATCCAAACAGGAACACGAGCATAAACCGATCAGCAAGAATCTCATCGTCATTTAGCACATCAATGTCCAGAATCATTGCTACTGTAGATCACGCAATCTTTAAGCAGAACGGTTGCCACCACGCGAGCCAAACTCAGCCTTCTGCTCGGACGTCAGGCACACGCAACCCAGGTCGCCGGAAAAGGGCGACGGGCAACACTCAGCACTCTGCTTATTGTTGGCAAATGCATACAGCTTCTGATCATCCGTCTGGTCATACGGGTGGGCAGGGGTCGGCATCGGCTCTGTTCCCAGCAGAGGGGACATACCGGAAAATCCCTGGACCGACTGAGTCTCCAGGGGCATACCCTTCTCCTGCTGCATGAACCGCTCCTTCACATCCGGGGCAGCAGCCAGCAACGTGGAATTAACAAACAGACCAGCGAGGAGGGCGGCAACGAAAAACGCAAGGACGGCTGTAGTTCTCTTCATACTTGTGTTTGTGGTGAGAAAAGAGTGCCACCGTCATTCAAAATGGATCTGTGTAGGGCAAAGAAACCAGACTTCACCATGGAGCCTATCAACTACAATAAGATGTACCTCGCCGACCTCAAGCTCATCGCCAAGACCCGTCGCATCAAGATGTACTATATCAAGACAAAGGACGAGCTAGTCGCCCTGCTCAATATGCCCGAGCTCCCTCAGGCAATGAAGGTGGAGAAGATGACAATCCATGAGCTTCGCAAGGAAGCGAAGAAGCGCAATGTCTCGGGGTTCTGGAGCCTTCGCCGGGGGGATCTTGTCAGACTGCTATTTCCTGAGAATGTCAACCAGACTACCCCGGACAAGAATGAGGAGGATAAGCGCCAGGCAGACGAACATCATCAGCCAGAGGAGCATGACCCCAAAGAGGTAGGGGTACAGGATGTTTAAGATTCTTGAAATCATTGGACGCAGCACTTCTGTTTCCAGGGTCGCCTGCATGTCGGCCGACTTCAATTTTTCAACTATATCCTGGATGAGCGGGTCCAGAAACTTCGTCATCACGAAATTTGTCTCTTCGTCAGTATAAACATAAGATGAAGCTCACGCAACCGAAACTCATCCGTCTCGGCATGGTGCTTGCTGGTGTGGTCGTCCTCTACACTCTTTTTACGTCGTATGGTAGTGCCAAGGGTTCCATCCTGGACCGCGCCGAGGAGCTGGGTGGCCTCGGACCCACGGGACCGATGTCGCAGTCGGGTCCTAGCATGAGCCTGCCGTTCAGCATGGGTGGCAACGCCGTGTCCGCCGAGGGACTCCAGGGACGCACCCCGTCGTCCCAGCAGACGTACCAGGAGACGACCCTGAACTCGGACGAGCTGCTCCCTAAGGGCAAGATCGGCGCCTCGTGGGCCGCCGTGAACCCGGCCAGTGGCGATGACCTCAAGGGCCAGAACTTCCTGCAGTCTGGTTACCACTCGAACATCAATGTGATCGGCATTGCCCAGACCAACCGGAACCCGACGTACGACATCCGCTCGGAGGTGCCGAACCCGCAGGGCAAGGTCGGCCCGTTCCTGCAGACGACGATTGACCCGGATCCGTTCAAGTCCACGCGCGCACTGGAGGGACTTTCGGCTTAAATCTCGTAGTTAAGTAATGTATCCCATCGCTATTGGCGTGGGGGCTGTCATGGCTCTCTCCTACTTTGCCGGCCCCCGCAATACCTCGCCAATGGTTGGTCCCGATGGAAAAACGTATGAGATACAGAACCTGCCCAACAAGGAAGAAGCCGTCAAGCGAATGTCGGGCATTTGCGAGAAGCTGAACAAACTGAGAGAGCACTATGCAAGTGAACCGGGTCTTGCGGCAGATCCACCGGTTGCTCGCTTCCTTGCGCGGTTCCAGCCCGATTGTTTCGTAGAAAATGATATGTCATCCAAGGATACATCGTATTCGGAGAACAAGGGTCAGAAGATTGTCGTCTGTCTGCGGGACAAGACGAAGGCCCCCGACTATCCGTTGATCGAAGAGAATACGGTCATGTTCGTCATGCTTCATGAAATGGCGCATCTCATGACAGAGACGATTGGTCACACTCAGGAGTTTTGGAACAACTTTAAGCGAATCCTTCACGACGCCGTCAAGCTTGGTATCTACACCTCTGTGAACTATGCGCAGAAGCCCACCCCGTATTGCGGGATGACTATCACTGATAATCCTATCTAACCTCACTATAATGGAGTTGAAGTTGCCTCTTGAAGGCTCGTCAACAATTCTGTCATTCTTCCCGGATGACACAATTGAAACTGTCAGGCAGGTTGTTGCTCTTGCAAAGCAAACACACCCAGATCGTCTGTTCATTCAGATTGAAGTGGAACTGCCGAAAGATTACTATTCATCTAACCCGAAGCGGTGGATGGATCTGTTCTACCGGCTCTCGCACGGAACAGATCGCGTTACCGCAAAGGTCTTGGATGCGTACCTGACACACGTCCGCCCAGGGACAAACGTAACGGCTCGCGATATCTCTCGTAGCGACTGGCAGTCGGTTGATGATTCTGTGGCTCTTCTTTTTAGTCCACCGGATGCATTCAAGGAATGGCGCATCCTTGGTGTCCCCGAAGAGAAGTCTGTAGTGCTTCCCGTTCCTCCTGTCGACACACTCATTCCGGCTGCATACAGACCCATTCCCGCTCGCCAACTTCTCTTTGAGACTGTGCATCGCGAAGAAGCCCATACACTTTCTGCACTCGAAGTGGATCCAGATACAAGCGACACAATCAAGGAAGTTTATTTTCCGTTCTTCCAGTCGTCTACACCGGCAAACATAGAGACACTGCGCGCACCGCTCAAGGCAACTCATGATCGGATCATTTCCCTAATGGATCTCCCTAGCCCCCCGCCAAGCCGCGTGTCAATCTTGCGAGCCAAATGGTATATTCCGCTGATCTCGACCAAATTTACGGCTCCTAGAGTTCGATTTGAGCAGATTTTTTATGGATTAACCGTATCCCCCGCAACACCTGTTGTTAGTTACTTCACATCCAGGGGCGAGACGACTCGGCACAAGTTCTATGTAGAGAATCCCAAATCAAAGGAGCCCTTGCTCGATATTCCAATGTGGAAGGCGTGGACATCGGGTACGCAACCTCAGCGCCGTCTTCCGACGCTCTTGCTGTACCGTGGCAAGTCGCGATCATCGTTTGATCGTATTGCGATTACCAACAAGGACATTGTCGTGTCTACATGGAGAGGTAAGGATTCGAAAGAGACGCTCGAGGAACTTCAGGAGTCTATGCTTGAATGGCTCCAGTCGCTCGATGCCGTGATGCCATTCATTGTTGACACGGATATTGGACTTTCCCGCTGGACACTGAATGACCTGTCGGTCGTTGCGTCGTATGCCAAGGAGATCTCGGAGTTCGATATGCGCCGGTTCAGCTGCCTTCAGACCATCTTTAGTCACCAAGACAATGCATTTCGGTTATTGCGTGCCGATCGGGAGACCGATGTTCCCGCCGAAGTTCTTCGCGCATATACTATTTTGCAAGCCGACGGATCGCTCGAGACTGAGATGGGAGTCTCGTCTGCAGAAGCAGCGGAATTGAAGGAGAAGGTCACCGCTCTTGAGGAAGACGAGAACTTCAACTTTGAAAAGGCTACTGGGAGTTACCCGGTGATCTCCTTCTCTTCAAAGGATGTTATCGTCAAGTTCGTGAAGAACGTGGGGCGGGTCATTGAATATGCGAGTATGTTGCGTTATGTACTCACATCCGACAAGCCCGAAGTGAATGCGCTCTGTCCTCGTCGCTTAGAAACCGTAGAAGCAACGGCTGGTGTTGCACAGGCAACCATCGAAGTCGCAGACGACTTTGATTTGGAGGGGTTTGAAGAGTTTGGAAGCGACGAACCTGCCGAACCACAGGGGAGCAACGCAGCGGCGGCACCCGCCAACCTGCTTAGGGTGAAGAAGGGCGGCCCGCTTACATCGCACAACTACTTCAATGACCGCATCACGCAGATTGATCCTGAGTTGGTAGATGGCGATTATTCCAAGACATGTGAGAAACTCATTCAGGTTGTTATCTTGACACCTGAAGATCAGGCAAGGATACCGGAGCAATATAATTACTCGGGTGCATCGGAAAACGAAAAGATGAAAGTTGACAAGGGTATTGCGATTTGCCCGCAGTACTGGTGCATGCGCGATGAGATCCCCTTGTCGGAGGGACAGCTTGTGACCGACGAGGTAAACGTACAACACTGCCCGGTATGCGATGGCAAGGTCCGTATCACCGACAAAGAAGACGCCCGCGAGTTCACTGTCATAAAACGCAAGGCTGATTTCAAGTACCCCGACTACAAGGACCCATCAAGCAAGACATCGAGCAAGAAGAAGGCACCCTGTTGTTACAAGAAACCTGCAACTGCAGCCGCATCTGAGGTTCTGGGTCCCAAGACAGCAACGGACGATTATTACGTACTGTCTGCAGGTGTTGTTCCTGCCCTTCGTATTTCTTATTTGCCTATTGACCTCGCCAAACGTCTTGGCGTTAAGACGGACTACTTGAAGACATGCCCTAGGAATCGCATCGAAGCCTCGGCTACAGACATGTTCCGCGTAGGTGTTGGGCTCCCCCGTGAAAGTCTGCCGGTGTTACTGCATGATGAGCGCCCAATCCCTACCCCGTCAGATGCAAAAGACAAGATCATCCAATGTTCGTTCTTCCGCACATGGAAAGAACTGGGTGATGGCGACACTCTGATTGAGCGGATCACAAATGGTATTGATAAAGCATATCGTGACAAATCTCTTCCAGCATTGGATGAGATTGAGTACGTGTCGCTTATTCTCGACTGTCGCGTTATGCGCATCAATACGGCCAAGAACACAATGTTATGTGGATTCTGGTCTGATAAGACAAGTGCCAAGTCAAGAACGATTGCACTGCTTGATACCGATGTGCTTGGCAAGGTATCTCGTCGCGCAGGAAACGTTGGCACAAAGTTCGACTATGTAATTGACGTAAACAAGTTTGAAGAAAGCACTAAGGTCAAGTTGCGTCAGCTACACGTCTCAGCATGCGCAACCACGGTTCCCTCTTTTGACGACGCAGTCAAGGAGCTGATGGCAAAGAATATCTCAACTTATCAGGTTATCCTTGATCCGTTCGAGCGGGTCCAGGCCGTCTTTGTCCCGCAAGAGGTCGTACTCCCTGTTCAACCAATCAATATGGAGATCTCTCGTGGCGTTCATGTCCGGTCTGGATATGCAGATGTCAAGGACGAAGAACTTCCGACTAGCAAGACGTTGGGAGAGTTTCTCAATGACACACGTCACACTGGATTCAAGAGAACCGAGGTCCTGTATTCCGCAGATGGGTCCTACAGTGAGTTCTTGCTGGAGTCTGGGTTCCGCGCCTTGTTCCGTCCGGAAGAAGCAGAGGATGAAGACATTGTCAAGGAAGTCATGCAAACAGTTCGCGAACACACTGAAGAAGCACTTGTACATGCGAAACCTAACAGACAGGATCTGAAGTTAGCGAGTGACATCACGTATTCATCTGAGGTATTTGAGTTCCTGATGTTCTCCCTGTCAAAAGATATTCAAGATGCTGATCATGAAGGCCTGCGCAGATCAATCGCAAAGCCAACCGAATCTCTCTACAAGGACCTTACAAAGTGGCTGGACCAACAGGCATATTGGGACGAAGTGAGTGAACCTGTTCAGTTTGTGAACAAAGTTCGCACACCTTGTGGGCAGATGGAACAAGAGTCCTGTAAGAAATCAACGCTGTGTGGTTGGCATGAAAATACATGTAAAATCAAGGTGAAGTCCATCGTAGACAAACGCCAGGTTCTTACGCGGATGGCAAAGGTCATCAAGGACAATTCCAAGCAACGTGCTCTGCTGTTGGATGGACGGTTGTCTCCGTTTTTCAGCACGATCTTGTACCTGGAAATGCCTCATGAACTGATTACAAACGACGTCTAGTTTTGCACCCCTTGCCTTTTGATCTCAGTCTATCATCTCGATGAAGCATCGCGGCGAGGCGTTCTTGCTTTTCGATGGACGGACCAGTCCAGTGAGGGCGCTGACGGTTTCTAGGCTGCATGAACGTGCGAGCAAGCTGCTGGATTTCTTCTTCACGCGCTTCCTGCACTCGTTCGATCTGTTTCGTCCGCAGGAACTTCTGCGGACCGCTTAGCACGCGTTCACGACGCGTTTTCATTGTAAACACAATAGAAAGTATTGACACGGAGATCCGTAGCAATACTTGCGTTCATGGGGAATCGAACCCCAGCTAAGAGAATGGAAATCTCTGATCCTACCACTAGACGATAAACGCTACTCCTTGGTGGGATTGAACCACCGACTTATTGCGTGTAAAGCAATCGCTCTACCACTGAGCTAAAGAAGTTTTGCTCCATGGTGGAATTGAACCACCGACCTACCGCTGATTGTAAGGAGCGACCGAAGGAAGCGACGTACAAAGCGGGTGCTCTACCTCTGAGCTAAAAGAGCTAGTGTTTGCGGGTTCTGCGCCGGCGACTCTTGCGAGACTTGCGGGTTCTGCGACCGCCCTTGTTTAGGAAGGGATTGTTCTTCGGATTCATAAGCTTTGCGAAGTCAGCTTCATTTCCCGCATCTCTCATGTTCTTAGAAAATCCCAATTGGAGTTCTTCGCCCTCCTGTTGTTTTCTTATTTCGTTCTTTTCCTTATCGGTGGGGCTTGCGACAACAACCGCACCTCTTGCAGAGCTAGGGATTGTGTCTGGTCTGCCCGTCTTAGGATTGATCCGATCGGGAGTCCTAAACCCAGGTTTCGATCTCTTTAGGAGATTGGAAAAAGGGACGGGCATTATATCTACTCGAGATTTACGCCTTCGGGGCCGGCTTGACGAAGTGGACCTTCAGGAAGGACTGGAGGTTCAGGTACGTCACCTCATCCTTGTCCGACACGCGGAGGAGCTTGGCCAGCGCGGCGTTCGGCAGGATGCGACGCTTGAACGAGGGGTCAAAGCACGAGTGCTTCTTGACGTACTCGCTGATGAACTTCGTCACCTGCGTCTGCGAGCGCGTCTCGCCAGCCTTGAGGCCCATGAAGTGGCACAGCTCCTCCGTCAGCGGGCGCTGGACCAGGAAGGCGTTGTTCGCGCGACGCTTCTCCCAGGCCGCGCGCTGCTCGACCGTCATCGTGGCCGGGTCAACCTTCTTCTTCTTCTTGGAGTCGCGGGCCTCGCGCTTGGCCGACTTGGCCGCCTCCTGCACCGCCTTGACGGCGTCGCGGACACGGGTGGAGAGGTCAGCGCTGAGGGACTTGAGCGTCTCGGCGAGCGCGACGAGCTGGGCCTCCGACGAGGCAGCCGGGACAGCCGTGGCCGGCTCGACGGCCGGGGCAGCGACCGTCGGCACCGTGACCTCCGCCTTCGCGGGCGTGGTGGTCTTGGTCACCTTCGTCTTGGGGGCGGCCTTGGCAGGGGCCACCGGGGCCGGGGCGGCAACGGCGGGGGCAGGGGCGGCGGTCTTCGGGGCAACATCCTTCTTGGCGGCAGGCATCTTGTTTGACTTAGAAACAGAAGAAGAGGCAGACATCTTTAACGCACTGGTATACTCTTACCTCCGGCGGTCATCTAAACCCTTTTCTTTTCCACAAAGGGGGGAGGGGGTCTCTTGGAAAATGTCAGCATCCGTTCCTTGGCTCCGAGGTAGTATGCCTGGTAGGCGAGGACGGGGTCGTCGCACTTAAACTCGTCGGGCATCGCCATTCGGAAAGGGGTGCGGGGGACGACGGGCAAGGGTGGGAAGTTGTCAGACAGCCACGCAATATGTGCTTCGGTCTTATGATGCTTTCCATAACGATACGTGTATTCGCGACAGAGGCAAAGCCCGAGATCCGAGAGCCAACGATAGTTCTCAGTGGACTCGCGCACCCAAATTGCGCATGGGTGGTTGGGGTGCGTCTTGCGATAGGCGTCTGCAGGGATGTTGTCGGGATCTACGACCCAGTGTGCGCAGTACAGAAGTTGAGCGGTTTCAAGAATCATCTTGACGACATGCTTGTCGCAATGATACTCGGCGGCTTCGCGGGCGTTCAACGAAAGTACGAAGATATTCATGGTGGCAACTTCAATTTTTTTGGGAAAAATGATTTCGTTTTACATGAGGTGAGCGGGTATCTGCATTGCGGGGGCGATGAGGTCATTGACGTTAGCCCTGCCCGCTTGAACATCTGCAATCATGGCAAGGATTCGTTGTCTGAGGGTTAATTCTTCGTGGCGATCAACGAACCTAACCACTCGTGAAGCCTGATACAACTCGAGCCACTTGCGGAGGTGTTGATTTCCTCTCGAAATGAAGATGACCTTGTCGGACGTGGCGACCTTGTCCCCGTGCAACTTATACGGGTACTGTTGTCCGTCGTCGATTCGAACGTACACGTGTCTCTTCCAGTCGCCTCCGAACACTTCTTGGGCGACGGATTCAACAAGCGGTATAGTACCTGTATCACGTTCGCCATATAAGAAGAGGAAGTTGTAGTTGATCGCATCCACCCTAGGCATATCCTGCGGTGCCCTAGAACGCATGAACTCGTTCAAGAAAGCGCGCTTCTCCTCCGAATTGCCGATCGTAAAGTGCTCGTCGTTCATTTATTCCTTTCTGTGAAATTAATTAGTTAGAACTAAACGCAACTAACTAACAGCGATAGATGGCTGACATGATATTGAACACAGTATTGTACGGCTCCTTCTGCAGGGTGACGAGCCGCATGAGTAGCCTGACAGAGTTAACGATGTAGCTAGCAGAATTTGCATTCGTCAGTTGGTTGGAGAGCATATACACACACAGCCCCGAGGCAACGGGACAGTCCTCCCGCAGAAAGCGCCACATCGTTATATGGGATGACTTCCCGAGACGGATAAGTTCATTCAAAGATACATCTGTGAACCCGTTATCCGCAAATGCTTGACACACCATGATCCATCGGTGTCGTATACGTTCGTCCGCAGCAAGGGGGTCCGGAGGTATATCCATCTTGCGATTAAGACGAAGCACCCACATCTCTCGAAGTCGCTTACGGACGTCTGTGGTTAGAGGGCATCGCGTGTACGGATTTGACGGATCAACAGATTTCAGAGCCCATGACCAAATAGACCCGAAATCAAACCACCACACCTTGCCATTCTCCTCAAATGCAAAATAGTCAAAGGGGTGTTGCCGAGATGCCTCGGTGCACGATACGAGCTCCTCGTCATTTGCGAGGTCTTTACGACAGAGAACGCCAGGTCCAGCAATCTGTAATTGATGCCGGACGAGCCACCTTCTTGCAAACGACTGACACACAACAACGCGCCCATCTTTTTCGTTCACGTCCTTCCATAGGTCTACACTTTTTGCCCTGGCGTGAGTGCCACATAGCGTATGTCCATTCATCGCATTTGCAGTGCACTGGGTTGTAGCACCCTTTCGTTTGGTGGCAGCACACCTGGTCATTACCTTCTAGCGGATAGTTCTTGAAAGTAGAAACGTGCAGACAAAATGGATCTACAGATAGCCAGAGTAGTAAGACCACACAACCAGATCAAAATGTCCGTCAACGCCATCGTTAACGCTTCCAACCTCGACATCAGCAAGGTCAGCTTCGGCGACATCCGCGTCAGCAAGAACAATGGGTCCAAGAGTATCCCAATCAAGTACAACGGGCAGAATTTCCAGATGCGCATCCCCAAGATCCAGTACCCCATGGGCGTGTCCATCAAGGAGACTGAAAATGGTACCAATTACACGATGCTCGCGAGCCTGCGTGGGTGCGACTCCTATGCGAAGGAGCGTGCGCCGGCAGAGGCGGGCGAGATCGGCCAGATGTACAACTTTCTGAAGGACCTTGAGGAGAAGGTCATTAAGACGGCTGTTGAACGTAGCAAGTCGTGGTTCGGTCGTGATCGTAAGGAGGATGTTCTCCGCGACAGCATGAAGTCGCTGGTGAGTCCTAGCGTGGAGAAGCAGGGTGCTGAGTGGGTGCCGAATGGCAAGTATCCGCCGAGCTTCCGCATGAAGGTGCCGGTTTACCCGAACGACAAGGGTCAGCTCACGGTGAGCATGGATGCAGTGGATATGGCGAACCGCCCGATCCCCCTGACGCCTGAGAACCTGGAGCAGGCGTTCCCGAAGCGCATGGAGGCTCGCTTCATCGTCAGCCCGAGTATCTACGTTTCGGGCCAGGGGTTTGGCGTGACGTGGCGAATCTCGTATGCCCAGGTGTCGGCTCAGCAGCGTGTGACGGCGGCTCAGATGTTTGAGCCGGAGGAGACTCTGGATGATGAGAAGCCGTCTGCGGCGGTTGAGATTCCGACGGCGTCGGGTGAGGATGATGAGGAGGAGCAGCAGGAGGAGAATCGGGAGTCTGCGAGTGCACCGCCGGTCGTGACTCCGGCACCGGCTCCTGCAAAGCAGGCTCGTCGTCGGGTTGCTCAGCCTTCGGCGATCTGAATCCAAGAAGTTCCCACACACGTGAGCCACTAGGTGGCTGACAAACATACATGTCATCGTCAATAAACACTATTTTTGACTTATCGGGGAAGTCTAACGGAGTGGCAGTATGGCAACAGCTACCCTTTTTCAATGTTTTGAGACCACACTCGATGCAACTGTAGACTGTCGGTATGTTCAGTACCGCGTTGACGTTGACAATGCGGGTATCGTCGTGCAGACACGCTGCTAAGATCTTGACCGGCGTAGTCCAATCCTCTGCGAGAAACCGCTCAACGGTTGTCTGTGGGAGTACAGACCACAAACTATCCTCTGTAGTCCACTCTTCTTGCAATAGAGTTGAAAAAGGGTTGTCATAAAACCACAAAATACGGAAGTCGGCGTGGTCGGTCAGAGAGTGCTCAACTAATCCAGTGCGCTCTAACTCTTCAGTGTACAACCAATAAACATTTGCGTGTACGTACTGTGTATCGCGGGAACCCCGATAGACATCACGGCCATCCATTGACCATAAATCGGAGACGACATCTACATCGTGCTCCACAACGTCACGAGAGAGGTCTATATAGAGAACACTTGGGTCAAGGACCGATTGCATTACTCAAAGGACACAACAACCTTCACGTCATGGTGACGCACAGCCTTCGTCGCAGACCGGCTCAACTCGTGACGCTTGCGACGAGTTCCATCCTCGGTCGTCTTGGGCTGAATGGTCGTGGAACAGGCATCCATGTCTGCATGAATCGCATCGTAATTGTCCTCGAGGTACTTGAGCACGTCATCCTGCAGAGCCCACTCAAAGAAGTTGAGCTGGCCCACCGTCGTGTCAAGACCCATGAACTGGATTCGCTTCCAACGGCAGAAGGGGTCAAACATCTTCTTGCTATACGCCTTCAGGTGAGACTTGTAGGCAAGATAGACGATGACATGGCGATTGCCCACCAGGTAGGCGACATTGTGCTTCTTCGCATAATTGGTCACAAGCCAGTCCAGAAGACGCAGACTAACCTTAGACTCGCCTGAAAGGATGCTCTGGACCTTCTTGAAATTCTCCTCGTTTGAATAGAATCCCTGCAAGCGGTGAAGAACCCAATGATCGCGGTTCTGGATGACCTCCATTTTTGTATTCTTACTGCGGTAATCTCGCTTAAAGTGGGTCGGTAGAGTAAAGATAAATGGCTGAGGTTAATGCTCGTACGACTATCGTGCCAACTGGAACACACCCTATTCCCGAACGAGTTACGGCAGACTATATTGATGCTGGAACTGGTATCGGAATGGCGGTCTGCATTGGAGAGGTTATTGATCGTCTTCGCGAGTCTGGTAAGGTCATGGAGGCTACCACCCCGGGTAAGTTCATGATGGTTGAGGGCGACAAGGTCTACCCTACGTTCCTAGACATGTTGCGCGATCAGCCCCAGCCCCCCGATCCGGTGTTCAAGGAGAATGACGTTCTGCCGATCATGGAGGATAAGGGCGTTCCCCTCGGTGAGCTGGACGAGATGGACATTGAGTTCAAGAAGATGTATGAGGAGATGTTTTCACGCACAAGTGAGCTGGGCGTCATGGGAGCAGGCGACTTTGAGGCTCGCCTTCTTCAACGGCAAAATGAACTTTCGAACAGCAAGGTAGAGAACCCTAATGGAGGAAGCCCTAGCGTCCTATCTTCTGGAGGATCGCCCATATACGCACCTCAACGCCCGTCTACGCCGTTTTACCACGCTGTGCAAATCCCTTGCACCGGGGATCTCGTACCGCCTCCTGAGGATGGAAGTTATGCGAGTGATGCAAAAGATCATGACGGGGACAACGGGGCGCATGTGGATGCGTGATAGGGCATTTGAGCGGACTGTTCGTCTGTATGGAAAGCAGGACCAGCGGACGGATGCTTGGCACGCCCAGCGGGGGTCCATGATTACTGCGTCTGAGGTGTCCAAGGTGTGGCAGACACCTGCATCTCGTCTTGAGCTCCTGGAGAAGAAGCTGGAGCCACCTGCGAGGGCAGATAGTAATCCATTCAATGCAATTCCTGCACTGATTTGGGGAACGCGATTTGAACCGGTTGCCAAGAAGATCTATGAGGATACGACGGGGTGCGATATCATTGATGTTGGTTGCTGCCAGCACCCTGTCCACAAGTTCCTAGGTGCCTCTCCGGACGGCCTGATTGTGCCAAGGTATGCCGACGCCGATCCAATGCGCTACGGTCGTCTGGTGGAGTTCAAGTGTCCGATGAGCCGTGCTCGCAAGGATGAGATCCCGAGTTATTACGTGCACCAAATGCAGATGCAGATGGAGTGCACGGGGATTGATGAGTGTGAGTATGTGGAGTTCCGGTTTAAGCAGTCTAATTTCACCGAGTGGGACAAGAGTGTTGAGACGAAGGGTGTCTTTGCAGTGGACCCGATTGGAAAGGTGGATTACAAGCCCGACACCATCGAACTTCACCAGTGGCAATCTGGGCTAACGGAGGACTACCAGTATGTGTATTGGATTCTCACGGATATCAAGAAAGACTTTGTTCCCAAGGATCCGAATTGGCTGTCAGACCACTTACCCGATCTGCGGGCCTTCTGGGACGATGTAGAACGGCACCGTAAGGAGGGGACCAAGCCCGAGCAACCACCGCCTAAGACCTTGAGCATAGATATTTGAACCACGTCCAACACGACAAACGAGGAGCGGCGAATTTCCGGTTCCACTCATCAATTGTATACTGACTCCCCATTGACTGATTACATCGCGAGCAAATGGGGACCAAGTTGTTCACATCTGTTTGTCCACCCTTGCACTCTGGGATATTGTGCCCACAATGGAAATCAAACACGTTCATGGTATTCGTACACCACGAGACCCTGCATTTGGTTTGAAATTTAGGCCCTACATGAACTAACCATACTTGTTCGCGAAGAGCTTTTGGGATTTTTGCCTTTATTGCCATTAGTCCTTCTCACATACGGCTCTTAAACTGATTTACCTGCCACGGTGTATCAGATCCGAGTGCCTCACCAACTCCATTATCCTGAACAAAGTGGTTCGTCTGCTGGGCGTACGACGAATCTTCATGAGCCATCGCACGCTTCTGCTGGCTACGATCCGTGAACTTAGACTCCGGACTTCCTCCGTAGAATCCCTCCAGTCCAATGAGCTTAAGAACGCCGGCTACAACGACAATTGCAAGTACGAACCAGATCCACTGCTTCATTGTTCAAGCTCCCGAAAAAAACGAATGTCATAGTTTGTAAGAGAGCAGGCAATACAATGGAGGAAAAGGCACTCGATACTCTCCGCACGATGCTTGGGCGCCGTAAGCTTGAGACGACCACCGAGCGCATCACAACTGACAACAAGAAGATGGAGAAGGTGACGCTGTATACGATCGGGAGTGTTCTGGTCTCGTTCAGTCAGAAGGACAAGATTCTCTCTACGGACGTAACCAACGTATTGACGTTCGCAGAGGAGAATGGTCACACGACGGGTATCATCATTGTGGCGATGAGCCCCCCGTCTGAGAACGTGTTGCGCGTTGCCAAGTCTCATTCCAAGAAGCGTCTTGCCTTGTTCCATATTTGGCAGCTCCAATTTGATATCACGACCCACCGCATGGCCATGCCGCATCGCATTCTCTCAGACGATGAGCGCACTACGGTGTTTGATACCTTCAAGATTTCGGACCCGGAGAATCAGTTGCCGTGGATTGATTCGCAGGATACGATGATTAAGTGGATTGGAGCCATCCCAGGCGACGTGGTCGAGGTGACTCGCCACTCGGACACCGCTGGGCGGAGTTTCTACTACCGCTATTGCGTTGAGGATGTAAATGTCGCTCAGTAATAATGGACGCTCTAGAAACATCCTACGAGGCAAAGCGCGATCAATACAATTCATTGATTGCTGCGAACAATCCGTCAGATCTATCTGCAATTCAAACGCTGAATGAAGAGATGGCTGTGCTTCTTCATTCAATGTTAGAGCAACTCGCTCTAGTTAAGAGCAATGCAGCCAGTATGTCGACATATCGCGACGAACTCTTGATAGCGCTTGTTGGTATTCAAAACGATGCGTCTATCATGCGCGAACAACGCGATCAGTATATAACGCTCCGTATGCTTCAGTCACGAGATCAGGCAGTGTTCAACTCGTCCTTTTTTTGGTACGCACTTGCACTCGGGATTACAGCGCTGTTGTTCGTGCTTGTCTTGATGTGGAAGGGTGGCTATAAGGCCCCTACGATTCCGACAACAATGAGTAGCCCGAACACAATAGACGCCTTGACATAGAGAGATGTTTCATCGACTACAGCGACCGCATGAGAATGAAGCTGTTGTGTCCGAACAAGCTCGTCTTGCAGAGCAGGGCCTTGCTTTTGGATTTTCTTGGACTTTTCATGTAGATCAACAAGTTCGCCAGTCGTATCTTCATAGTCCCCAACAAACTCCTGGATGTATGCATCGTTGTTCTGAGTAGATGTATGAGCATTCGCGATTGCCTGATTCACAGTAGCAAGTGCAGATTCATATGCAGTCTTGAACCCACTCTGACCAGTGACCTTATACGCTGCGTAGTTGTTCTTGTATGTATTCAGAGCAGCCCAAAGATCAGGCGGGACACCGTTAGGAGAAGGAGTCGGTTGCGTACTACCGTCATTCATTGCGCTCATTATATTCCCGTTCCTAAAACAAAATGCCCACTTCTCCCTTTGGACAAGTCAATCCTCCCGTTCGTCGTGCGATGGTTGGGGATGCATCTGAGTTTACTCGCTTTGTGAGGATGTCGTCTACGATTGCGCCGTATGCCTCGAAGAATCAGGGTGCTAGCCCTAATCTGCTGGGCTGGCGCGATATGCAGGCGACCCGTGATGTCCGCGTCATCATGCCGATTCTGGGTGCCTTCAAGAGTTTTGTTCCTAATCGTTAAACAATGGACTACGAGACAATCAAATCGCAACACGCAGGGTATGCGGTGGAATCTGATGTAAGTACGCGCATGAAGGAAGTAGCACACAGTCTCAAGACCCGTCATGTACAACCGGTTCCGATCAAGGAGATCCGAAAGGAGATATTGAACCCGCGTAGTATGTCCGTCATCCAAACAGCTCTATTTACTATCCTGTTGGCATTAGTAGAATTCTTGGTTGTCCCTGGACAATACGCGTCCTATGCTGTCTTTTTGACTTTGTGTGTCGGAACGTCTGTTGGAATCTATCTGACTACTAGATAATGGGGGCAAGGTTCTCGCTATCGTGTCCGAAAGAATTCACAGTTGCTCCGGCTGGAACAGCGTGTGTACTCCCGTGTCCGGAACCGAAGGGATACCATTTAACAGCAAACGGTGCCGTGTTATCTTGTACGTATACGGCTGATCCAACCATAAGCGTGCCCCTAACATCGACGCCGATGTACATGACTGGTGGGGAACCGGGTGCGCCACAGATACCACACGGAGCAAGCTATGAAGATCTCCCAAATAAGGATATCTACCAGCAAGAGGTTGATCGGTTTGATGCCGCGCTTGTCGTCGCAGATGCAAAGATAGACACGGAGCTTAAGATCACGACTGCCTTCAAGTCGTTGCAGGATGCCGAAAATGCTCGTGGCACGCCGGCCGGGGAATTGGCATACGAAACTGCCCGTATTGCATACTATACGCTCACCAAGGGCGACTCGTGGATAAACGATGAGCAAGCTCGCGTTGCCGCCACAGAAGCACAGCCTGTCGTGGATAACATGGTTGCACAATACAGGGATTTGAACGCCAAGCGAACGCAACAACAGTCTACGATTGAGGTGATTAATGGACTGAAGGATAAGGTATTGTCCGTCAAGGATGATCTCGGGTTTTCGGTCAAGACGTTTCAGAAGCAGGTAGACGCAATAAGGAATCAAATTAACATTGACAAGAAGAACCAGGCAGAGGTACTTCAGGCAACAACATCGTGGGTTGACGTAGTGCTGAACTGGCTCATTGCGATTGTGACTATCATCTGTATTGTGATGCTCGTCCGCCGGTTCTCCAGGGGCAAACCACCCACCCTTGAGGAAGTTGAAACACAGGCGAGACTTATGCGGGCACAGGCTTTCCTGAAAAATGCAAATGTAAGGGCTGCAACAAACAAGAGTTGGCTCTGATAATGCGTTCACGCACCTCAGAACGACTACAAGACCAACACAATGGAGGTAACTGACTCTCGCACAGTAGCAGACTTCCAAAAGACAACATTCTGTGGACATCCACGTTCGCACGTCGTGAAGGTTCTCCTTCAAAACGTACAGCTCGGTCACGCAGATTACGCATGTTATTGGTCACTTGAGCTTCTTTGCTCTGGATTAGTTCATAGTTTGTGGGCAACGCTGTTTGATGCCGCCGCCCTTCACATTAACCGTGCAAACCCCAACGTCTTCCTGTATTTGGCGTCTGCATATGAGCGGTATGTTCCAATTGAGCAGGGGTTCACAGTGCACACCATGACATCCATTCGGAACAATGTGGATGCCCGTCAGATTATTTGCGAGGTAGCAGCTACACTTGCGGGGTGTCGCAAAAATAAATTGCCATCTCTTCCAACAATCAAGCCCCTGCATGATTTTGACCCTCAGACCATTCAGGAACATCTTAAAGCCCCGTCGCAGTTGTTCGGGAGGCTTACACTTCGTCCAGCGGACCCCCTCCCAGTTGCCGTTCCACTCAACGAGTTCGTCTACTGTCTGCGGTCTGATGTCCGAGATGCCACTCGTGCACTGTACTGGATGGCATGGGTATTTGCGTACTGTCGGGAGCACAAGAAGCAGACCAAGCAGCCCCTCATCTTTGCGAACAGATTTGATGAGTTCGTCTCTGAACCCCACGGAGCCCATCCAGTCTGGATCTTTTGGGATGCTGTCCGTAAGCAAACTCAAGCAGCAGCACGGCCTGTCATTGATGTCCTCTACAAGATGTACTGTCTGCGGTGGAGCCCCACCGATGCCAAAACCAAGCAGCATCTTCTGATTGCAGCCATTCTGATCGTGTGCGAGGGGACGACATTTGATGCCACGGTCGTGTCCGGAAACACATTGGCGGTGTCTAACGTTCTGCAAGGAATGCCGGGATGGATCGACGCGATTGTGCGGATGCAGAAGAGCTTCGCATAAAATGGATCTGGTTTTCTGTAAACAAGAGATAGTATTCAAGTCCAAAATGCTCGCCTATATCCCCGAAATCTCTGCCTCCAAGGTCGCCGGTCTCATCGGTCTGCACGGCTACCAGCGCCCTCATGAGGTCATGTATGAGCTCCTGGTCAAGCATCTTCCAACCAAGTATCGCATCGCTGACATTGAGGCTCGCGATCGCCGTATTTCAGTCAACAAGGTGAAGGATGCGGTCCTTCGTAGTTCGGCTATCCGTGATGTCGTGGGCGCAGGCGTTCGCGCCTGTGTCGGGCAGACGGACATTAGTGGCACGCTCAGCGATGTGGAGACGCAGGCTCGAATGGTCCTGAATCTCCGCCACGGCGAACTGGCGGCAGACGTGCGTGAGATGCTCGTTGGCGAGGTGCGCGGCGCCGTGCAGAAGCAGCGTGGTACTAACAATGAAGCGGCGATCCTCGACACCTACGAGAAGGACAAGGAGGTTGTTGTGACTGATCGCAACACAACCACGTTCCGCAAGGATTACGGGGCGTTCAAGCTGGTTGGGCGCACGGATGGCTACGTGAAGGAGCACAATCGCATCGTGGACTCCAAGGCTCGTACTCGCTGGTGGACGAGCGTCCCAATGTATGACGAGATCCAGTTGCGAGTGTACATGGACCTCTCGTCTGCTACGGAGTCTGAGCTGGTGGAGTCGTTTCCCGATGGTCGCACGCGGACGACCAAGTACCTGAACGACCCCGAGAAGTGGGAGGTGATCCGCAAGGGTCTTGCCGATGCCACGAAGAAGATGAACGATGCGATCGCCGACAATGAGGCGCTGACCGCTCTGGTTTTCGCAAACACCGTGTCAGTGTAATAATGAAGATCGCAATCCTCGAGACCATCCCTGCCAAGTACGTCAATCAGAAGGGAACGACATACGAAACCAGGTATTTGTATACCGGGTTTGGTAGGTACAATGAGTATGAAAAGAAGCTGGAGGTTCTCCAGGTCAACACCGATGGCACTTACTCTTTTTTTAGTCGTCCGCACGAGGCGGAGGTGTTTTCTAGGGTCTATCACGTCGAGCCCGTGACACTCACCCTGTATGCAGCGTCTCCCCGTGTATGGAAGGAGGAGGTTATGGGGATCTCCTTCTTCTTTCAGGAGATCGTGCAGGTCGGCGCACAGCCCAGCTTCTGAGCCTGCTCCTTCACCGCCTCCTTGACCTCCGTCGCCGAGATGACGCCATCGCCGTCCTTGTCCAGCTTGCCCAGCGGGGCCTTCTTGAGCTCATCCAGGAGCTCCTTGATCGCCGACTTCAGGACATCCTTGACAATCTTCTCCACATCGGCCTTCATTGCATCGGGGACAACCGACGCCACGACAGCCGTCTCGGTCACAGCCTCCACCTTCGCAACCACCTCCGGTGCAATCTTCACATCCTCAACAGTAACTTGCGTAGTAGCATCGGACATTGCGGTTTGTTGTATGCTTAGAAAAGGTCTTCAATATGTAAATGGACGTTTGGAACATCCTCTCCGTAGGCGCCTCTACGCTCGTCATGCTCGCACTGATTCACGTGACTGTCTTCTATGTTGTCAAGACGATGTATCCGCCTACTCAGGTTCGTGCTCCCGAGCCGGTTGTCGCCCCGACGGTAAGGTTCGCCGAGCCGCCCGTGACTCCGGCCCCTGCCCCCGAGGTTCCCCTTGTGACGACCAAGCTACCTCCTCCGGTTGATACTCGTGACCCCGGTCCTGCTCGCACATCTCAGCCCGCTTTCAGCGAGCCGGTGAAGGAGAAGGAAGTAGTGACCATCCCTACAAATGTTCCAACGTATGAAAGCCTCCTTTCGGCTGTCTCCGCTGGCAAGGAAGGGATCCCCAATCTCGGACCCATGTCAGGTGCCTCAGTATAGTGGAAATCCTGGATGGATTTACCTGACCCATGATTCAAATGGTAATGCCCACGCATACTTCACTGATTCAAAGGGAGAACGTCCAGAGGCACTGGCTTTGGTCATGGATGAGCGAGTCTGTTGTGATACCATTTTTCGAGTCGTTCGACTGGCGCCCAAGAGTTATATCGTATATGATGTCCTGGTCTTGAACGGAACTCGTATTCATGAGACCATGACATTCGTGCAACGTCAAGAAAAGATCGCCGAGTTGCTTGAACTGTTTCACTTTCCGGATTTGGTAGCCTTGATAACGATCGCAGATGCTCCCGTCGGCACCCATATTCGAGGATACGAACAGTATGACGGGAACCCCGGCACGATCGGCGTTTATATTCCCAAGCTAGAGTAAATGAGTTGCTCAGGATCAAAAATGATGGGAGGCCGTCGCCGCACTCGCAAGATGCGCGGTGGCAATGGATACGGAGTGGGACAGCCTCTTGCAGTTGGGGCCCTGGAGTATGTCCCGAACATGACGTCGGTTCCGGATGGTGCTGCGTACAAGCCCGCAGGTGGACGTCGTCGCCGTCGGTCGCGCAAGGGTAAGAGTCGTCGCACTCGCCGGATGCGTGGTGGTGGCTCGGTGGCGGGCGTTGGCTATGGATTTGCCGGGGATGGTGTTCGTGGACTTGCTAACCAGCAGGCCTACCCGTCCAATCTCCCTCCGGGCGGTGCCTTTGCGATCCCCCGCTGAACGGCATCTGCAAAGACGTAAGGCATATACTTTGAATCATTCGTCACGATAAACGGTCCTCCAGTAGATTGACAATAGAGCATCATGCGCTGTACCTCAAAACGGAGCTGCGTATACTCGACATAGTCCTTCCATGCTTGATATGACCTCATGCCATTCATGGCTACTGTTAAGGGATCGGCAATCTTCAGAAAAAGTAAAAATAGCATTATGATCGGCATGATGATCATGTCGTTCATAAGGTTGAGTGTATCAGCCCAGGACTCCGGGGCACACTTTGCGCGTAGTTGAATGTAGCGTTCTGCTGTCTCAAACGGCTTAGGCGACAACTGTATTCTTGTTGCCATTTGCGGCGGTGATCTTTACTCCCGACGCCGGAAACTTTACCTCCTGCAACGTCCGAGCGTCCACGTACATAATCTCCGTATCGTGATGAACCTGAATGAGATGGAGGATCAGATCCAGTCGGATAACATTGTCCACAGCCATATACTTCTGCATGGCAGACGTCAGATCAACCTCCGTCTTCTTATCACCAATCCAAATCCACGGGACATGCGGCTCATCCTCGAATGGGTTGAACGTATTGCGATGGATCTGCTCGCCCTCGTAGAAGAGGAGGCAACGCTTGCGTCCCGACTTCTCCCACTCCTCGATGTAGATGCTATCCTCAGGGACACGACTCATCTCCTCTAGATCCTCTACATCAAAGTCGTCCGATAGGACATGATATTGGATATTGTGCTCCTTGGGGAGCGGGGCAAATGCCCAGTTGATGAAGTTGCAGATGGTCGTGTAGATGCGGACAGCACAGAAGAAGGCAGACGTCATTTTTGCTTACTTGACCTCATTTGACGCTGCCGGAACGAGTTCCATTTTATCGCTCTTATTCAGGAAGTTCTCCTTGGATACCTGGCCAATCACCACCGTATCAAAATCCGTTCCCATCGCAATCGCCGTCGCAAGGGATGTGATGATGAATGGAGCAGCAACCAGGAACCACGAGACACCTCCAAGTCCGATTCCACAGAACATGTCGAGAACCAGCACGACAGCAAGGCCCAGCACCAGCTTGATGACAAACGTAGCCCACAGACCCAGGGATGCATCAAACCCAAGCTGGATTGCCAGGAAAATCGCATAGAGCAGAGCAGGCGGGCACAGGTCTTCAATGAAACGCATCTTCAGGTATTACAAGTAATCAAGAAAAAGATGGATGACGTCACCATGGTCCAGCAAATGACAGGATGTACTCGAGAGGAGGCTAACAGGGCATTGCTTATGAACGAGACGGTTGTAGACGCAGTGGCTGCTCTGATCCCTGCAAACCCGGTGATATCTGGAAACAAGTACATCCCGGCAAAGCCGAAGGTGGACACAGGAATGGATGCTGAGCAGGCCGCGCTGTGCGAGCGAGGGCGTTGGCTTCAAGATAAGGTTAACGCTGTATTCTCAGTCGCCCATTCGAAAACCCTACCCGACCAGCCGGTTGGACAATCTTCGCAGCCGTCTGTCGAGGTTTCTGATCTTCTGCCTGCTGTTGCTGTTGTTGAGGAGTCTGAATCTTCACAGGGTAATCCCGCACAAACTGCTCAACCAGCCCTGCAATCCGAGACGCCTCAGTAAAAAGATTCATATCTTTGATATGTTGCCTGGACTGATCTGAGAGAGTAGTGTAGGTTTCTTCACTATCAAGGTCGTTGATTGCAGACACCCACTCCTCCACGTTCTCTCGGTTGCACGGGATCCCAGCGGGACTAATCCATGCCTGCACACCTTCTGTGCTTCCACCCGGATACTTGGGTTTCGTGGCGGGTCTAGAATAGATCACAGGAATCCCGTTATACATTGCTTCCACTGCAATTCGCCCAAAACTCTCATAGTAACTCGGCATCACAAGAATCCGAGTTCGTTTAAGAATGTTGCGAATATCATCGTCAAAGGGAATCCACTCAATATTATCCGGAGCAGGGGGGAGACTGAGTTCTCCATAATACGGGATCACACCTAGAAACTTACGTTCAGGCATACGCCGAGCCAGCGCAATGAACTGTGCAACGCCCTTATTCTGATTTGCATTGACCAACGTGATGCAATCGCCGGAAAACTCTTCGTCGATCCGGATCTTGTTTTCATGCATGAGGGGGCGAACAACCGCAGTGCGCATCACATTCGGTGGCCAAGGATCCACGTTTTTCTTATAGTTTGGCTCCATGATGGAATTGATGAACATGAACATCTCTACCCACTGAATCCTGCGCCCCGGGTTGTTCCGAGTGATTGCAAGATAGTTTCCATCGTAATGACATGTGGCCAGAATAGGACGATTGTATCCACGGGAATTCAGCTTACGCACTTCGGGGAGAGCGGGTGCGTGCGGACAAATCCATCCTTCACTTGCATCCAAGTACCTGCCTCCAGCTGAGAAGTGCATGTACTTGAATCCGCGATAGGTTCCACCATTGACACCTATTTTTGGTACTTCAAGGGACATGAACACAACATCATGTCCCCTTTTTTCCAATTCAATTGCGAGATCAATATCATGAAGGAACGCACCGCACAAGTCGGGCATTCTTCCTGCAAAGAATACGAGCCTCATTATTATGACACATCAACACGTTTTGTCTGAACCAGACGTGTCGCATCGCCACCGCGCGTCCAGTCGTAGATCCAGTTGTTGGGGTTCGAATACTCAGACTGCTTGATGTCGATGAGTGGCTGGTAAAAGTTGGGGATTGCCGAGTCCATCACCGATGTCGCTTCCTTGCGGTTGCGGATTGACGAAGAATGAATGAGGTGCGACTCGTCGTCGACGGCCGTCGGATTTCCACCACCCATATCGGGCGTCGTGGCAAACGGACGAGCCCAGAGCTCGTGCTTGCCCTTCTGGCGCCAGGCTCCCGGGATGCCCCAGCGCAGATCCGTGTTGGCATCCACCGCACAGCCACCTCCGGGCTGGCCGAATCCACCGCGAGCAATAAAGCCGGGCTGGTCGGCCATCGCAGCCGCCGGGTTCAGCGTATCCGAGCACGCCGACTCCATTCCAGTTGTCTGCCGCGTGAGTACACTTGTGTTACCCACCGACTTCGCCGCGGAATCATACTCGTCCGAGCGAATACGTGTAGGGGCGTTAAACCAATCCACTTGATTTGTGCTAAACATCTCTTACCTTGTCACACAGAAAAAACGGACAGACATACTCCAAGCTAGAAGACAGTAGCCTGAAATGATCCTTCAACCTGTAGACTGGCACGAGCACGACGTCAACGGATCCTACGTTATCGACGTCTTCGGTCGCTGCGAGGACAAGAAGGTCGCCTGCGTGCGACTGACCGGATTCAGACCGTATTTCTACACATCCGAGAAGCCCGACATCTTTGCAGTCTACGAAGCGTCGAACAAGAAGTGGGTGCAGAAGTTTGGCCCAAGGAAGGGACAGGAGGAGTATGCCTTCAAGCTGAGCAAGAATATATTGGAGAATCCCCATCCGGTTGTGACCCAGGTCAAGAAGTACGATACAATGAATGGATTCAATGATATCAAGCATGCGAATGTCTGGAAGGTGGAGTTCGAGACGTTGGCGTCATTCAAGGCAGCAAAGTCGGTGATTAAGGGCGTGCAGTACGAGAGCAACCTGCCTCCGTTTCTGCGCTTCTTCCACGAGAAGCATCTGGGTCCGGCATCGCCTCTGAAGTTCACCAAGGCGGTTGAGATTGACATTCCTGAAGATGAGGAGGGAGAGCCGATGTATTTTGTGGACGTGTTCTACACGAGCAAGTATACAGATGTGGAGACTTGCGAGGCAAACATTCCTCTCCTCGTGGCATCTTACGATTTGGAGATGTGCCCCGCAGGCGACTCTAACCAGTTCCCAGTTGCATCTAAGGACCCGATTATTCAAATCGGTGTTTCCTATCGTCGGTCCACTGACATGATCACGCCGACCGCAAGAGTGGTCTTTGTCCTGGGTGATGTTGCAGACTCGGGGGACGAGACGGTTGAGTTCGTGTCCTGCGATACGGAGGAGGATATGCTCCTTCAGTTTGCAGAGGAGATCCGCACTCGTAATCCCGATATCCTGTGTGGCTATAACATCTTTGGTTTTGATGACGCCTATATTGAGGGACGTATCACCAAGCTTGGCATTCGCGATCAGTTTGAACTGGCCCGTATCAAGACACTCGAGACTAACTGGGGCGACAAGAAGTTTGCTACGCTGAAGACTGAGCTTGCAGCTGGCAAGTTTGATCTGCGGTTCTTCACGATCCGTGGGCGTCTGGGCATTGATCTCTTGCTGAACATGCGCCGAGAGCACAACCTGGACAACTTCAAGCTGGACAATGTTGCCTTCACGTTCCTGCGAGACAAGGTGTTGAAGTACACGAACAACCAGGTGACAACCAAGAGCACCCGTGGTCTCCGTAACGGGAACTACGTGCGATTTGAGTTGGTTGGCAACACGAACGATCCGGTCTACGACGGTGAGAAGTTTGAGGTCTATGAAGTGGAGAAGAGTGGGTTCAAGATCAAGTGTGATCGGACACTGTTTGCCGAGTTCAGCCCTGAGCAGATGAAGCATATGGAGTGGTCCTTCTCAAAGGACGACGTGTCGCCACAGGAGATGTTTGATCTCCATCGGCACGGGGGTCCCGAGGGTCGTGCTCGTGTGGCTCGGTACTGTATTCAGGATTGCGATCTGGTAGCCACGCTGATGGGCAAGCTTGACACAATTGTCAATGCCCGCGGAATGGCCGATGTGTGCAAGGTCCCGATGCAGTTTGTGCTGACACGTGGACAGGGTATCAAGATCTTCTCAGCTGTCGTGTATTACGCCTCGCAGCGCGACCAGATCATTCGATCTATGGAGATCATTGAGGGAGAGGGCGTGGCCTACGAGGGCGCAATTGTGTTACCACCTAAGATCGGTATGTATCTGGACCAGCCCGTATCTGTTCTTGATTTCAACTCCCTGTATCCGACGAATATGATCGCCTACAATCTGTCCCCCGATACATGGGTCTCCACGAAGATCATGGATGTCGAGGGGTTCACAACACAACGGAGTGGATTGAAGAAGGAGCAAATGACGGAGCTAGAGGAGAGGGGATATGTCTTTGAGGAGATTGAGTACGACAACAAGGAGGGGGATACGGTTGTAGGTAAGACAGTCTGTACCTTCGTTCAACAGAATGAGAACCCGATGACGCAGGGTGTATTGCCCAAGACATTGGAGATCCTGTTGAAGAAGCGCAAGGAGTTCAAACAGAAGATGGAGGATTTACAATATGATGAGGCTCAGAGATCTGTGTTTAACGGTCTTCAGCTTGCTTACAAGGTCGTTGCAAACTCCGTTTATGGACAGGCAGGGGCAAGGACCTCTCCTATCCGAAATGTCTACGTCGCCGCGTGTACCACAGCCGCTGGGCGCCGAGCTCTCCAATTCGCCCGAAGCGTCGCCGAAAGCGAGTTTGGAGGAGACGTTGTCTACGGAGATACTGACTCCATCTTTGTCAAGTTCCCCACCAAGGACGTGGCTGAATCCATCCGAATGGGCATCGACTGCGGGACTTCCATCTCAAGGCAGATGCGCAGACCCTACAAGATCGCATATGAGAAGACCTTCTATCCATTCATCCTCTTCTGTCGCAAGCGGTATGTCGGAATGAAGTATGAAGAGGACGCAAATCCTGCCAAGGCAAAGCGCATGACCATGGGTGTTGTCCTGAAGAGGCGGGACAATGCCCCGATTGTGAAGGATGTCTTTGGAGGAGCTCTGGATGTGCTCCTATTGGAGCGCGACATCAAGAAGTCTCAGGCATTCGTGAAGGATATGCTGGTGAAGATCTTGGAGAATAAGGTGCCGATTGAGAAGTTCATTCTGAGCAAGTCATTGCGTGATGACTACGCAGCAATGAAGGAGGGTTACTCAGGAACTGCTACGCTTCCCGCTCACCGTGTCCTAGCGAATCGTATGGAGGCTCGTGATCCTGGTACAGCCCCGAAGGTGGGTGACCGCGTGCAGTTCGTCTATGTGGCGGAGAACAAGGACAAGGCGAAGCAGGGAGATCGGATTGAGCATGTGGACTATGTACGTGCAAACAGTCTCAAGCCGGATGTGAATTTCTATGTTACAAATCAGGTCCAAAACCCCGTGGCCCAGCTGTTTGCACTCTGTATTGAGCAGCTGGAAGGATACAAGCCACCAACCAAGGAGAGCTATGCTGCAATGTACAGGCGCTTTATGGAGAAGCTAAAGGACGAGGAGGAGGCAACGCTTGCAGTCCTGGACAAGAAGGCAGATCAGCTAGACAGCATGATGTTCTTGGGATCGCCTCTTCTGAGTAAGATGGTCAAGGCGGCGGTCAGGGGTCCGATGGATGCTTTCTGCAGGAGGTAAACAGCTTTCGTGTTCTAACCGATAAGTAAGCCAATGGAGGACGACAACCAGATCAACATTCTCGATGTAATCCATGGCATGCATGCGACGGATCGTGTCTTCTATCAGACCCTTCGTTTTTTGGGTTCTGAGAATGATCGGGAGGCGTTGATCAGGACGCACCAGCGAAACAACACGAGTGCAATGAGTCTCATTCGACTCCATTCGTTGCGTAGCACTCGGACAGTACAGTATACCGCCACCATCCCGCTCACGTTTCCGGTTGGATGGGATGAGCCGGTTGTTGTTCGTCCGACAGATGCAGAGATTGCTGCAGCAACCCAGCCTGTGGAGATCAGCGACTGCACGTGTTCGATCTGTCAAGAGGAGATCGAGGGGACTGGGGCAACACGGCTCCGCTTTTGCGGGCATGCCTTTCATACCGCCTGTATCTCCGAGTGGTTCACGCAGAGTGTCCACTGCCCGATGTGTCGTCACGATGTCCGCATCCTAACCCGTCCTTCACCCACATCTTCTGCCCCAGAATCTGCGCTACCTCCGGCGAGCAGTCGGTTGGCCTCGTGGCTTGTGGGAGCGAATCCGACTGGCCATACTGTAGAAACTGGAGGATCCGGCGAACGTCATGTTTGAATCGTTTGGCGAGCTCTGCAACATCTTCTCCCGGAAATAACTCTTGAAGATCTGATGGCTTTGGAGGAAAGCACCTGACCAGTGCAACTCGTTCAACTGACTTCATAATTCGGGGGACTTCGTTGCAGGTCATGATCACAGGAACATGGCGCTCACCACCGGTCATCCACTCAGTCAATTTTTTCTGTGCGTGGGGATCAGATCCATCGACTTCATCTAGAATCAAGCACATGGCTTTATCATCACCTCGAATGAGGGATGTTAATGTACGTGTATGACGACACGAATTAATCAGCTGTGCTACATCCTCGTGGCTACGCATGGACTGACTTGCATTGATTTCGAGCGGTTCCATATTTGCAGAGCGAGCAGCGGCCAATGCCATCGTGGTCTTCCCAATGCCGGGAGGACCGTGGAGAAGGAGTACGTCCCTGAACGGCTTCCTGGACAGGTAGGAGGACAGCCGTTCCTTGACATCGGTGTGACCCATCACTTGAGATAGGAACTCGGGGCGCCGAGTTTCGCTCCACATACTCCTTCTTCGTCTTTCCAGAGAAAATGCTTACTGCTCTCAAACACAATGGAGGGTCCCAGACACGTGCTTAGGACACTGTTCCAAGACACGAGTTTTCCGTTAGTGGATCACCACCTTGCATCGTTCAACGCAATGCTGGAAACAAGTATTCCGACCTTTGTGAAGGTATCCAACCCCTATCAACTTGAACTTGTAGAGAAGGGCAAGCCTACACGCTATATCCGAGCCTACATTGGTGGAAAGGACGGAAGTAAGCTGTCGTTTGAGGCCCCTGTAGATGAGCACGGTGCACCGGTTGTTCCCCATGCCTGTCGTCTGGACAATACCAGCTATGCGCTGACATGCAAGGCAGATATTGTGTTTGAGTATGTATTCGGAGAAGGGGAGCCCGAGGTAAAAACATTCGAGAACATTGTGATCGGGGAGATCCCGCTGATGCTTCGGAGTCGTAACTGCTACCTGACTGCGATGGACGGATATTCCATCGGCGAGTGCAAATACGAGCTGGGTGGGTATTTCATCATTGATGGTAAGGAACGTGTTCTTCTGACACAGGAACTCCTTGGCAATAACATGATGTATTCGGGTATTCGCAACCGTTCTGCAATATCTCTTGCAAATGTAGATGCGAATATCGAAGGAGAGGGTGCATCTGATAAGTTCGTTCAGACTGAGAAGTTTGGTGGAGACAAGGAGACATATGTCGGTATCAAGTCTGTGTCCGAGGATGCGTCCAAGGGTCCGTACTCCCATTACCTTGTGCTTGGACCGCCGTCGTCGGTTATAGATAAGAAACCCAATCCTGAGAAGCAACTGAACCAGAGATCTCTTGTAATCACGCTCCCCGGGTTTCAAGATCCCGTTCCAGTGATGAGTATCTTTGCGGCTCTTGGTGTGACAACAGACCGGGATATCTACGACCTAATTCTTGCAGGTGTCCCCGACCCCGACCGATCTGCGTACGATGACACGATCAAGCAGATTATTCTCAGTCACGTTCAGTTCATCAAGACGGCGGGATCTGATATGATCGTGTTAGAGCGCCTTACTAAACGCAAGCACATCTCAGAAGTCATTCAAAATATCTACGACCTAATGTTCCCCCACATCGAGTCATCGGAGAACCCCGGCGTGCTTTTCCGTCGCAAGGCATACCTTCTTGCGCAAATGGTGAAGATGGCAATTGATGTGTCGCTCGAGCGCAAGCCTCCGTCGGATCGCGATAATATCGAGTATAAGCGGTTCAATACTTCTGGAGACCTGATGTTCCAGGAGTTCCGTCGCATTTACCGCGAGACGGCGCAGGAGATGTTGCTGAAGATGGACTCGCGTATACAGTACGAACGCAAGACATATGAAGGGCGCAACTTATCCAAGCTGATAGAACGGGAGACAGTTGGTGCATATTGGAAAAGGTATCGGATCATGAATGGTTTCACAAAGTCGTTCAAGGGGCAGTGGGGTGGACGCGATGGAATTGCGCAAGAGCTGAGCCGACTGTCTTACATTAGCTACCTGTCCCAGCTTCGGCGGACGTCTCTCCAGATTGATCCGTCTATGAACACGGCACCTCCTCGTCGGTTGTATGCTTCGCAATTTGGTCTGATGTGTCCGATTGATTCGCCGGACGGATCTGGAGTTGGACACCTGAAAGCACTGACGATTCTTGCCCGTGTTTCAACTGCCTTCCCTACGCCAGTTGTGCGAACTGCATTGTTCAAACTCGGTCTCGTGAGACGTATTGAGGATATCCATCCATCTACATGGGTTCCCACATGGACCCGCGTCTACATAAATTCCGATCTCGTTGGGCTGTGCACGGGTGATACCGAAGAGCTTCATTCTAAGTTGATTGCTCTTCGTCGTGGTGGCGGTATCCGGTTTGATGTCAGTCTTGCATGGAATCGCCTGGAGAACATCTACACGATCACTTGTGACGCAGGGCGCCCTATTCGTCCGGTGTATCGCGAAGGTGTGACCCAAGAGAAGGTGCTTGCTGCAAAGACGTGGGATGCGTTAATGAAGTTGGTAGACTACGTTGACGCTGCAGAGTCAGGCGTTTCTCGCTTTTCGCTGGAGCCATTTCACTCTAAGCTGCAGTCGGAGATTCACATGTCCTTCTGTATTTCTCCCATGTCCAATCTTGTTCCCTTCCTGGACCACAACCCGGGAACGCGCAATAACTTTGCGACAGCACAGCAGAAACAGGCATGTGCGTGGTACCACACAAACTACAACAAACGGTTTGATACAATTGCGTCGATCACTGTCAACCCCCAGAAGCCTCTGTCTCATACGTGGATGTACCGGGAAATCATGGGATCTGGAGGATGTATGCCCTACGGTGAGAATGTCCTCGTTGCATTCACGATGTATGGTGGTCACAACCAGGAGGACTCGGTTATCATCAACAAGGCTGCTCTTAAGCGTGGCATGTTCCGAACCCAGTATTTTCACTCATATGATATCCGCGAGACCCTGTTGGATCCGTCCGTCAAGCCCCCGGTGCGGACACTGATTGCAAACCCCGCAACGAATCCCAAGTATGTGGAGACCGTGAAACGCAAGGAGGATGTGTCGTATGAAATGCTGGATTCCGATGGTATTATCAAGTTGAATTCCGTCGTGGACGACAAGACGGTGCTCGTTGGAATTGTGACTCCTATCACAGATTCGGAGGGAGTGGAAAAGGGCTGGCGTGATGCGTCCGAGCTCCCGAAGCGCGGTCAACATGGTCGCGTGGATGGCATCTATCGGTACTCCATGTCGGATGGAACCAATGGTGTCAAGATCCGTATTGTAGAGGAACGTTCGCCGATGCCCGGTGACAAGATGGCATCCCGT
>Ga0214919_10000712_pt1 | contig 56953 bp, 55 predicted proteins | sample LL1503_MetaG_FD_177994 | JGI IMG/M metagenome (GOLD analysis project Ga0214919, IMG submission 177994) | Freshwater microbial communities from Lake Lanier, Atlanta, Georgia, United States - LL-1503 | ecosystem: Environmental > Aquatic > Freshwater > Lake | place: USA: Georgia | collected... | reverse complement strand
ACCATCTTCCATAAGTAAGGGTTGTGGGGTACGAATTCCAGCAACAACATCTTCACCCTGTGCGTTAATTAAATACTCACCATAGACTTTCCTTTCTCCAGTAGATGGATTTCTTGTAAAAGCAACTCCTGTAGCAGAAGTATTTCCCATATTTCCAAATACCATAGATTGTATATTTACAGCAGTTCCACATGAATCTGGAATATCATTTAGTTTTCTATAAATTATCGCCCTTTCATTCATCCAAGAGTGAAATACAGCCTCAATAGATCCTATTAATTGTAAATGAATATCTTGAATAAATTCTTTTCCAGTTTCTTTTAATATGATATTTTTATATCTTATAACTATTTTTTCTAAATCTTCAACGGTTAAATCTGTATCATTTAAAACACCCTTTGCAAGCTTCATATCTTCAAGCACAGACTCAAAATAATGATGGTTTATTTCAAGCACTACATCTCCGTACATTTGAATAAATCTTCTATAAGAATCAAATGCAAAACGTCTATTATTTGTTAAATTTGCTAACACTTCAACAGTTTTATCATTTAAACCAAGATTTAATATTGTATCCATCATTCCTGGCATGGAAAATTTTGCACCCGATCGTACAGACACCAAAAGTGGCTTTTTCCCACAATTAAAAGTGTGACCCGTTTCTTGCTCTAATTTTGAAATATAGTTATTAATATTATTGACAAGTGTATCGCTTATTTTTTTGCCATTTTTATAATACTCATTACATTCTTGTGTAGAAATTGTAAAACCACATGGAACAGCGATACCGATTTTAGACATTTGTGCAAGATTTGCCCCTTTTCCCCCTAAAATTTCTTTCATATCACTATTACCTTCAGCAAAGCCACCACCGAAAAAATATAAAGATTTTTGCGTCATTTTTAAAACACTATCTATTTTATTATGATGTATATTTTCTAATAATCAATAAATTATTGATTATTGTTTTATATACGATATTAATTGTTTTAAAACAAGTAATTATAATGAATTTTAATAAATATAAAATATTAAATAAAGTTGATTATCCGGAAGATTTGAAAAAATTAACAATGGATGAATTACATTCTTTATGTAAGGAAATAAGAGACTTTATGATACAGGAAATATCTAAAATTGGAGGACATTTAGGTGCGGGACTTGGTGTTGTTGAGTTAACAATCGCACTTCATTATGTATTCAATGCACCAATTGATAAAATAATTTGGGATATAGGTCATCAGGCTTATCCCCATAAAATAATCACTGGTAGAAAACATTTGCTATCCACTATTCGTCAAGAAAATGGTTTATCGGGATTTTGCTCTATCAAAGAAAGTAAATATGATGTTTTTGGTGCAGGACATAGCTCAACTTCCATTTCGGCCGCTTTAGGTATAGCTGTAGCAAGGGATTTAAATTCAGAAGATCATCATGTAATATCAATTATTGGAGACAGTGCTATGACAGGTGGCATGGCGTACGAAGCTTTGAATAATGCTGGGAATTTAAATACTAAAATGTTAGTTATTTTAAATGATAATGATATGTCAATTGCACCAGCTGTTGGTGCTTTACGAAATTATCTTATTAAATTAATTAATTCCAAACAATATTTTGGCATTCGTGGGATTGCAAAAAATATTGCAAATAAATTACCAAGGCTTGCATCAAGATTTATGCAAAATACTGAAATTATTATTAAAGATGTATTAATTGGACCTAATATTTTTGAATCTCTTGGATTTTATTATATAGGCCCCATTGATGGACACAATATGGAGGATTTAATTAATACTTTATTAAAAATTAAAGATATTAATATTAAAAAACCTATTTTACTACACATTAAAACGGAAAAAGGTCATGGCTATTTGCATGCAAAAGATGCCATAGATAAGCTACACGGTGTAGGTAAATTTGATGTAGAAACTGGCACTCAAGTAAAATCTATAGGAACAACTTATACTAAAATATTTGTTGACACTTTAAACTATTTAGCTAAAAATGATGAAAAAATTGTAGCAATCACCGCCGGAATGCCTAGTGGAACTGGGCTTGACAAATTTGCTAATTTATACCCAAAGAGATTTTTTGATGTAGCAATTGCAGAACAACATGCCATCACTTTTGCGGGTGGATTGGCAATTGCAGGATATAAACCATATTGCGGAATATATTCAACTTTCTTACAGCGTGGATATGACCAAATAATACACGATATTGCAATTCAAAGTTTACCAGTAAAGTTTGGAATAGATAGAGCTGGATATGTTGGATCAGATGGCGAAACCCATTGTGGGGCTTTTGATATTGCTTTTTTATCAATTATTCCTAATATTGTTCTTATGGCGCCATCAAGCGGAACTGAGCTTGTTGCAATGATAAAACTTGCAAATGAAATTAATGATAAACCCGTTGCCTTTCGTTATCCAAGGGGAAACATATTAGAATCCAATATAAATATTGACACTATAAAACCTGCAATTTTAGGAAAAATGCAGGATATATTTATAAACGATTGCAATATTGTTATTATTAGTTATGGAAATGTTTTACAAAGTGTTATTTTGGCACATGAGATATTAAAAAATGATTTTAATAAAGAAGTCTCTGTAATAGACGGAAGATTTGCAAAGCCACTTGATGAAGAAAAATTAATTGAATTGTCTAAAAAGTATAAAACAATTATTACAATTGAAGAGGGATCAAGGGGTGGATTTGGAAGTTTAGTGTCAGAATTTATTGCAAATTTAGATTTGTTAAGCACTTTAAATAAAGCATGTAAAACATTTCAGCTTCACATGCCTGACCAGTTTTTACTTCATAATACCATAGAGAACCAACGTCAAAAAGCTGGAATTTCTACAGATAAGATTGTAAAATTTGTTTGCGATTTATAATAAATGAAATAGCTATTTTATTTATTATAATATTTATTTTTTATATAGTATTAAATTTTTATATAAAACCTACAATCCTAAATAGCTCATTACACCCTTGTTATCAATTTCATTTTTCATTTTAGATATAGCCATTTTCTTTGCCATTTCAGTATTATTTGTTGATGAAGCTGAAGTTTCAGCAATTTTTGTTGCAATAATTTTTCCGTTTGAATCGAGTAAAGATATATTTAAGGTTAGTTTTGCAAAATAAGAATTCATAATATAATTTGTTATCCATTGTTCTGAAATTTTTATAGTTGCAGAAGTTGTTTTTTCACCATTCGATATACCTATATTCATTTTATTTAATCCATAATTAATGATTGATTCAATTTCTGGGTTACCAGCAACAACTTTGAAGGTAATTTGAGAATTTAATTTAATTAAATCATCTTTTAGTTTATTCATAAAATCAAATTGTGATTTACTATCATAAGATGAGTTTATTGTTTCTAAAATACGAATTTTTGACTCAATATCTGACGCAATACTAACTGCTTTTGCAAGATTATTTCGTTTTTCTATAATACCAGAACCAAGATTTGATAATTTTTTCATCATCTCATTTCTATTATTAATTTCAGATGTATAATTTTGAATTAATTTCTGCGTTTCAACGCCTACTAAAACGATAAAAGTATTGTGAGAAGTATTTTCACTTTTTAAAATTTGATAATTATTAAATGATATTTTTTCAACACTTGATGATACTTTTTGAGATATAGATGAGCTTGCTCCAGAAGAATCTTCATCGAATGCTGATTGAAATTTTGATGCTACAGATACCTTTAAACGAGATGCAACATCAGAAAGTCCGGCATATTTTGCTTCTTCTGGGTCAAATCCTTCGCCAGTACCGTATAAATATTGTGCATTATTTTTTTCAGGGTTAAGATACCAAGATGGATATTTTAAACTTTTACTACAAGATGATAAAAATATTATAAATAAAAGAGTTGAAAATAATTTTATCATAAACTAAAAATTGCTTTGTAAGAATTCATAGTTAATTGAATTAAAAAATTTGTTTATAGTCAAGTACAATGTTGCGATATATATTTTTAACATTTGCTATTTATATATTAAATTTTCAAATTTGCACAGCAGACAATCAATTGCCAATACCAATTGACAACAGAATGAAAACATTAATATATAGCCCAAATGAAGTTTTTAGATTAAAGTTTAAAGTTGGATATCAATCTCATATTGTATTTCCAAAAGATGAAAACCCAATATTGCAATCTTTTGGTGATTCAAGAGGTTGGTCTATCAAGCTAGTTGGAAATTCTTTGTTCATTAAACCCATGGATCCAGGTTTACAAACAAATATGATAATAGAAACCAATAAAGATAGAATATATTACTTTGAAATACTATCAACATTCAATGAAGATAACTCGGATGATGATTTTGCGTATAGAATTAATTTTTACTATCCAGAAAAAATGCTTGATGTTCCAAATATTAGTAAAAATGTAGGTACTATTACTGGAAAATTACCAATACCAAATGATGCAAGAAATGAAATTGACAATGTAGGATTTAATTTTAAATATTCATTTTCTGGAGTTTCAAATGATATAAAGCCATTGAAAGTTTATGATGATGGAAATATAACATATATGCTTTTTGCAAATGATAATGAAAAAATTCCTATGATATACGCCCTAGATGACAAGAAAGAGCATTTATTGCAATATAAATTAAAAGATGGATTTATCGTTCTTGACACCACCGAGTATAAATTTGCTTTGCGACTTGGAAAAGATGTAGTTTATGTTTACAATGAAAAGTTTATAAAAAAATAACGTTATTTTTTATTTATTTTCTCCAATTCTAATATATCTTTATTGACCTCTTTGTTTGATTCATTAATCATCTTTGTGATGTCATTTATTATATCTGAAAAATCTTCATTTTTTTGGGCAGTGTTATCAATTTTTGTATAAACATTATAACCATCTTGAGTATTTTTATTTTTTTCTAATAACTTTAAATTATGCCGCATATCATTTATTGCATTGATTATTTTATCATCGTTTCTATAATTATCTTTAGTTTCATTATTTGAATTTATTGTAGTATTTTTTATTATTTTACAAAAGGAAGATGAAAAGCTTCCACCCCAAAATGTTATTATTATTTCCGTAATTGTTGTTAAAATTAAACCAATTGTAAATATTGTAATTGATAGATGTAAAAATTTATCTACACTTAAAATATGTTTTATTTTCCATGAATAAGTATGCATTAAGACTGCAAGTAAGGCTATATAAAGATGAATTTGAGACCCTCTTCTAATTTTTAGAAATTCAACATTTTCTAAAATAATACAAAAGCTCAACACCATGAGCAACAATGCCACAAGATTTGTTTTATCCAAAAGGTAAAAAAGCATAAATGCATCAAAGTGGAATTATTATAACAAATTTTATTATTTAGTCAAGTATTTTTTAAATGAATAAAAATATTTTAGCAAAGTTACGTTTAAAATTATTCCTAAAAATATACCAAGAGTTACAGTGTAAGGTGTATGCTTTGTTATCAACATGTATGATATAGAAAACAAACATATATTTAATAAAAAAATCGTAAGGCATATTTGCTTTGCAGTTAGACCACCACGCAAGGCAATTTGAAAAAAATGTTTAGAATGTGGATGAAGTATATTTTCTTTTGCTGCAATTCTTTTAATTAACGTTATACTTGAGTCACAAAGATAATAAGAGCATAATAAAATTGGCACTAAAAGACCTATGTAACTTGCAAATGATAAAAAGATATAGCCAAATAAAAAACCAAATGCTATAGATCCACTATCCCCAAGAATTAACTTTGATGGACTCCAATTTAATATTAAAAATGCCAAAAATATTGGTATTACTGCAAGACAAAATAATTCTATGTCAAAACATGAATTTAAATTTAATACAGATATTAAGAATAAAACAGAAGTTGCAAAAAAAATAGTATTTGTAGCTGTAATTCCATCTATTCCATCCATGAAATTATATAAATTCATAAACCAAATCCAGCCTATAACAACTATCATTATATTTAATAAATATGGCAAATTAGTGAATACTATTACTCTTTCTTGACAAATTAGACTGGCTAAAATTGCTGCTATAAATTGCAAAGCAAACCTTAAAGATCTTCTTAAAGATCTAACATCTTCTATAAAAAATAATAAACCCAGTATGCCAAAAATTGTTAATATTTGTAACATTTGTGCGGAATTTGCTATATTATTATAACGCATCAAAAGTAAACTTGATGCAATGGTCATAAATATTAAAATAATTCCACCGCCACGAACTAATTCACCTTTATGATTTCGCCTTTCATCTGGTTTGTCAACTATTTTAAATTTTTTTGCAACCTCAATATAAGATAGCAAAAATATAAAAGATAATAAAAATGATAAAAACAATATCCAAAAATTCATATTGACTAATAAATCATCTTATATTAATTAATCAAAAGTTTTTTTGCAAGTATAAAATGCAATGTACAAGAATTTTAGAATTTGATGCAGGGCATAGATTAATAAATCATGAAAGTAAATGTAAATATCTTCATGGACATAGATATAAAATTGAAATTTCATTTTACGCAGATCATTTAGATCAAATTGGAAGAGTGGTTGATTTTAGTTGTATTAAAAAAATTTTAGGTACATGGATTGATAGCAATCTTGACCATACAACAATTTTACATATAGATGATAAAAATTTAGGAAATGCAATAGAAATTGAAACTAAGCAAAAAATATACTATATGGATTGCAATCCAACTGCCGAAAATATTGTAAAACATTTATTTGAAGATATTATTCCTAGTTTATTTATAAAGACTGACATTAAATGTAGTAGTATAAAATTACATGAAACGCCAAATTGTAGTGTTAAAATATCAAAATAAATTTATATAATTCTTTTATTATTAATATTACCATTAGCTCCATTAGCTTTAGATATATTACTATCAATTATGTCAATTCGCCTTGAAGCATCTCTTGCTGATTTATATACTCCTTTGTTGTTATTATCTAAGTATGACATAATTCCCATAACTTCACCATACTTATTATTAACTTTTTTTAACTCTATATTTAGTATTTGTATGATATGAGATAAAGATGTATGACCTTGTATTTTTGCAATATTATTTATTATTTCCAAAGCGTGTGCATCGTCAATTTTATTGTCTTTTATAAATTTCTCACATTTCTTTTCAATAAAAAACATAGGTTGATTTTCAGGGATATATTGAAATGCTTTATTGGTAACATCCATTATGAAATTTGTTAATAATAGCCCACGTTTTGCAAGATTCTTTTCTTTTTCTGTAATTTCATTATTTTCAGCCTTTCTTTCTAAAAAATAATTATTTGTATATCTAATTCCAGCATTAATTCCATTTTTTGATATTATTATCAATTCTTCAAATTTATTGCACATTTTCAATAAACCCTGATGTACGTTGTCAATTTCTAAATATAATGTATATATTTGTAATAAAATCATTGGCGGAAACATTGCGTTAATCATCATTCTACTTAGCATTTCATGTATAATGTGCCCACCAAGCATCTCTTTTATTCTTAATTCCTTTTTCTCTTTAGATAACTCTAAAGTATCATGAACAATGAAATTGTACAACTTTGCAAATTTCTTTACTCCACCAAGGAAAAATTTCTTTCCCGCTGGCATTTTGTTCCAAGCTATCTTAATTTCTTCTTCATCGATATTGTTACTATCAATATCGATAACTTTACCTCCTATATTTTCCATCATTTCTTTTGTTGCCATATCGCAAAATTTATATATTGCATCAGCATTTGGCATTTTGGCGTCTTTATCCAAATTCATTAATGATTGTGGTGGAGTTTTATCCATGAAAGCTTTATTTTTTTTATCTACATTTTCGTTGTTATTATTTTTACTGAACAGACCATGTTTTATATTCATTTAAATTTAATAATGTTAAATGAATTAATAAATTATTTTTTCATATAAGTCAAATATTATTTTATTTCAGATTTTATCTTTTTTGCTTTTGTTATAATATTATTCCTTTTGAAAATAGATTTAACTCTATCTGGCATTACAATCCCATTTAAATGATCCATTTCATGTTGAATACATATAGCAGCTAATTTTGTTGCTTTTATTTCGTGAAATCCACCTTTGATATCTTGAAATCTGATTGATATAGTTTCCGGTCTTTCGATGATTACTCTTTGATCTGGAAAAGAAAGACACCCTTCTTCATATTCACTTATTTCAAAAGAAGATTCCAATATTACAGGGTTAATGAAATAATAGCCTAAATTATCAATTTTGGTTTCAAAGTATTCACCTTTTATTGAATTTACGTCATGATTCATAACAAAAATTTGCTTCATAATTCCAACTTGACATGCAGCCAATCCAATGCCTTTATAGTGCTCCATACTTTCAAGCATATTTAAAATTTCTGTTTTAATGTTATCGTCAAATGTTGTAATTTCATTGCATTTTGTTTTCAATCTTGCATCTGGAAATAGCACTAAATCTAAAATTGCCATAAAACTCTTGCAAATTATCAATTGGTATTTTAATTTAAATTAAATTAATATCAAGTTTTTAATGCTTATTTTATATATTTTTTTAACATTATTTATAATTGCATTATGCATAGTTTTTTTATGTCATTATAACATATATAGATTGCCAAAATCTTTTAAATATCCCCGCATATTAATGTATCACAGTGTTTGCAATGATTTATTAAGTGGCATGAACATTAATTCAAATAAATTCGAAAAACATATTAAATACTTAATAAAGCGTAAGTTTAAATTTGAAAAAATATCACAGATATTATCAAATAATGTATATAAAGCAGTTGCAATTACTTTTGATGATGGTTTTGAAAATAATTATATTAATGTTTTTCCAATATTGCAAAAATATCAAATTCCTGCAACCATTTACATTTCTCCAAAAATAAATAATATTACAAAATTACAAGATTTTCAAATTCAAGAAATGATAGAAAGCGAATTAATTGAATTTGCATCTCATACTTTAAATCACGTTAATTTAACAAATATTTCACTTAAAGAGGCGGAAGTTGAGTTAATAGAATCTAAAAAGTATATAGAAAATAAATACAATATAGCTTGTAACCATTTTGCTTATCCCTTTGGAAGATTTAATAAAGATATTGAATATTTAGTGCAAAAAGCCGGATATTTATCTGCGGTTACAACGAAAAAAAGAGTATTTAATAAAAATAAAGATTCAATTTTTGCAATTCCAAGAATTTCTACCCACGGAAAAATGAATATTTTTCAATTTGCAATTGCAATAACAGTAGGAAGATATAAAATTTGATATTATTATATGAAAAAAATTCCTGTCAGTGTTTTTATTATTACGAAAAATGAGGAAAAAAATATACAAAGATGTCTTGAAAGTGTAAATTTCTTTGAGGAAATTATTATTGTAGATTCTGGGTCGGTTGATGCCACTTTACAAATTGCTAAATATTATAATAATGTAAAAATTTATCATCAAGAGTGGCTTGGTTTTGCAAAGCAAAAACAATTTGCTCTTGAGAAATGTATTCAACCTTGGGTCTTAAATCTCGATGCAGATGAAGAAATCTCTGAAGATGCAGTTAATTTTATTGTAAAAACTATCAATGAAAATAAATTTGATGGAATTGAATTTGCAATGTGTAATTATTTTTGCAATAAAAAGCCACATCCTTGGTCGGCAAATATGAAAAAAATTCGCTTTGCAAAACGCAATAAAGTAAAGTATGATACACAAAAAACCGTACATGAATCTATGCAAATTGATGGAAAAATTATTAAAACTGCAACTAAAATATATCACTATGGTGAAAACTCTATTCATACTTTAATTGAGAAAATTAATAATTATTCAAGCCTAAGGACGCAAAATAAGAAAAAAATTAAATTTGCAACCATCCAAGGATGTTTGGCTTTTGTTATATCTTTTATAAAAAGTTATATTATTAAACGGAATTTTTTAAATGGTCAATCTGGCTTTGTAGTTAGTTTTATCCTATCATTTTACGCTTTTTTAAAAAAAGTTAAAACATTGGAAAGTGATGTTTAAAAAAAATGTTAAGAAAAAACTTGACAAACAAAAAAGTTATAGCTCAAGATGTGTTGATACTTTAAATTAATTGTATTTAAAAAAATGGCTGTTGCTGAAAAAAATCAAACTATAGACGAACTTTTGATTGCGTTCAAGAGGCATGAATTAGATTCCGGATCTCCGGAAGTTCAAATTATTATGCTATCATATAAAATTTCTTATCTCACGAGACATTTAAATGACTTCCCATCTGATGCAACAGCAAAAAGAACTCTTACTAAAATAGTTCATCAAAGAAGAAAATCTTTGCAATATTTAAACTCACAAAATACCAATCAATGCCAAAAATTGGTTGCAGCTTTGGGAATTAGATTTAAATTTTAGATTAAAATATGACAGTAAATAATACCTACAAAAAGTCCCAAGATTCAACTCAGTCTGCCAAGTCTATACAAGAACAAAAGTTCATTATTGTAGACGCATCAGGTCTAGTGGTTGGAAGATTAGCAGCAAAAATTGCCTCAATTTTGAGAGGTAAAGAAAAAACTAATTTCACTCCACATTCTATTACTGGTGATTTCGTTATTGTTATTAATGCAGAAAAAGTTAAATTTACTGCTAAAAAATTCAAAACGAAAAAATACTGGAGACACACAGGCTTTCCCGGTGGAATAAAATGTTTAACTCCGTATCAACTTTCAATTAAGGGTCAATCTTCCGAAATTATAATGAAAGCTGTTGATGGAATGCTTCCAAGTGGCCCATTGGGCAGAGAAATGCTAAGGAATTTGCGTGTTTATAATTCCGCAGAGCATCATCATGATGCTCAAAATCCAACTATTTTAAATGTTGGTAACCTAAACAGAAAGAATATAGCAAATTAATTTTTTATACAATATGACTAAAGAATCAAATAACGATATTCAAGCTAATGAAAAAGAAGTCGTATCCAATTCTGCAAAGATGAAAAAAAAAAGTAAAACTTCTTCAAAGCAAATATCAAATGTCAATAAAAATGTATCGCATCATGCAGTTGGAAAAAGAAAGTCTTCAGTGGTCAAGGTGTGGATATCATTAAGTGACATTGGCAAAGGACTAGTTAAGGTTAATAATAAAACTTTTACAGAGTTCTTTGGAATTAGGGCATTATATACAAAAAAACTACACACTCCCTTTGAAATATGTGCTTTAGATATAAGGAATTATGATATAAAAATTTCAACTATCGGTGGCGGACTAACTGGATGTATTGATTCAATTTCCTTGGCTATTTCTCGCGCTCTCATAGTTATGAATTCATCATTTAGTGAGTTACTTAAAAACCAAAAACTTCTTACAAGAGATGCAAGAGTTGTTGAATCTAAGAAATATGGCTTAAGAAAGGCAAGAAAGAAAGAGCAATACTCAAAAAGATAATTATTATTCTAATATAATTAACTATATCCATAATTAATTTTTGTATACTTTTAATTAAAATATATTATTTTATAAAAACTAAATATATTTTAAATATCTTATTAATTTTCATTTGAAAAATAATAAATCCATATTATATAGAGTTAATATATTTTATTTAATTATGGCAATAAATTTTGAAAAATATACAAATTCCACAAAAGATTTAATAGACATTGCTGTAAAAATTGCAACATCTATGCAACATTCACAAACTGGCCCTGAGCACATCATTGAAAGTATGCTTACAAATACAGATTCCATAATTCCAAATTTATTATCAATTGCCAAGTGTAGTGTATCTTTATTAAAAAACAAAATAAGAGAAATAATGGACAATAATAGCATAATAAGTGGCGACGCAAGCGTGCCTTATTTGTCACGAGAAAGCACAATTTGCCTTACTATGGCTGAAAAAATAGCACAAAAAAGAGGTGATGAATATATTACTCAAGAAATAATTTTACAAGGTATACTTTTATCAAAAGAACTTAAAATATCAGATATACTAAAAGAATCTGGCCTTACAGATATAGCATTGAATAATGCAATTAATGAAATGAGAAAAGGTGGAACAGCAAACTCTAAAGATACAGAAAATCAATATAATGCACTTAAAAAATATACAAAAAATTTAACTGAGCTTGCAAGAAATGGTAAAATTGATCCAGTCATTGGAAGAGATGAAGAAATTCGTCGAACTATGCAGGTTTTGTCTCGAAGAATTAAAAATAATCCATTATTAATTGGTGAACCTGGTGTTGGTAAAACCGCTATAATTGAAGGCTTAGCAATGAGAATTTATAATCAAGATGTACCTGAAACATTAAAAAATAAAACTCTTTTAGAACTTGATATGGCATTAGTGGTTGCTGGTGCAAAATATAAAGGGGAATTTGAGGAAAGATTTAAAGCTATAATTAATGAAGTTGAAAAATCTGAAGGAAATGTGATTCTTTTTATAGATGAAATACATATTTTAATGGGTGCAGGTGGTGGGGGTGGGGCCATGGATGCATCGAATATGTTAAAACCAGCCTTAGCAAGGGGATATTTACACTGCATAGGGGCAACAACTTTAAATGAGTATAAGAAATATATAGAAAAAGACCCAGCCTTTGCAAGAAGATTGCAAACTATATTCGTATCTCAACCAAACATTGAAGATGCTATAACCATTCTTCGTGGTATCAAGGAAAAATATGAAATGCATCATGGAGTTAGAATTACAGATTCCGCAATAATAGCAGCGGTTACCATGTCTAATAAATATATTACTGATAGATTTTTACCAGATAAAGCAATTGATTTAATGGATGAAGCAGCATCTAGATTAAAAATGCAAATTGATAGTAAGCCGGAAAAAATAGACAATTTAGATAGAAAAATACTACAATTAAAAATTGAAATGGAGGCCTTAAAAAGGGAGGAGGATGATGCATCAAAAAAAAGAATAATTATTGCAAAAGAAGAGCTTGATAAATTACAATCCGAATTAACGGAGTTTACATCTTTATGGCAAAGTGAAAAATTAAAAATTAATACAATAAAAGTTTTGAAGCAAAAATTAGAAGATGCAAGATTTCAGCTTGAACAATGTCAAAGAAGTGGAAATTTAGCTAGAGCTGGAGAGATAACGTATGCAATTATACCGAATTTAGAAATTGAAATTAAAAATTTACAAGGTATAGATCACGAAAAGTCATTAATTCGTGAAACTATTACAGCGGATGATATAGCTGAAATTATATCTAAAGCAACTGGAATACCTCTTGAAAAAATGCTTGCCAGTGAGAAGGAAAAATTATTGGATTTAGAAAAAAAATTACAAGAAAGAGTTGTTGGACAAAACCATGCAACGGAAATCATTGCAAATGCAATTCGTAGGTCTCGTGCTGGACTGTCATCTGATAATAAGCCAATTGGGTCATTTATATTTTTAGGACCTACAGGTGTAGGTAAAACGGAGTTAACTAAGGCAATTGCTAATTTACTTTTTAATGACGACAAGGCTATGTTAAGGCTTGATATGTCTGAGTATATGGAAAAACACTCTGTATCAAGACTTATCGGGTCTCCTCCTGGTTATGTTGGATATGATGAAGGTGGCATATTAACTGAAAGCATTCGTCGTCGACCATATCAAGTTGTATTATTTGACGAGGTTGAAAAAGCACATCCTGATATTTTTAATATTTTATTACAATTATTAGATGATGGAAGGTTGACGGATTCCCAAGGTAGAACTGTGGATTTTACAAATACAATAGTAATTTTAACATCAAATCTTGGTGCACAGTATATAAATAGCAACGATTCTATAAGTAATTATGCAAAAATGAAAGAAAAAGTAATGCAAGAGGTTAAGTTATTTTTTCGTCCAGAATTTTTAAATAGAATTGATGAAGTTATATTTTTTAATAGACTAACTCGTGAAAATATTGGCGGAATAGTAGAAGTTCAATTGCGTGATATTGAGAATAAGTTAAAAAAACAAGAAATCTTAATATCTGTACAAAAATCAGCAAAAGATATGCTTTGTAATATGGGATATGACGAAATTTTTGGAGCAAGACCTCTAAAAAGAGTTCTTCAAAAACAAATTTATGACCCATTGTCAAGTTTGTTGCTGCAAGGTGCAATAAAACATGGAGACAAAGTTGGAGTTGGGGTTAAAGATGATAAAATTTTAATAGGAAAAATGAAGGTTATATGATTTTTATAAAATTGTATATTAAATCATAATTTATGAATATTTAAAATTAAAAATTATTAATGATTTTTTCTACAAGATTCCCCTATGTAGCTTGATGAAAGAAGGGCAAAAACATAAGCTTGAAGCAAACCTATTCCACATTCAAAAGTGGAAAATCCTATAATAAATAATATCGGAAATACTCCAAAAATCCCCATTGATGATATAAAATTTGCAACAACTGAAATCATAACATGCCCTGCTATTATATTTGCTGCCAATCTTAACCCCAAGCTAAATGGACGAGAAAAGTATGAAAAAAGTTCAATTATGAAAATAAGCGGTTGCATGATTAGTGGTACGCCACTTGGAATAAATATTGAAAAATATTTCACTTTATGAACTTTTAAAGATATGTAGATACAGATTGCGAAAATAACCATTCCCATTGATATTGTCATAGCTATGTGGCTAGTTGGGGAAAATAAAAATATTCCAAGTAAATTTAAAATTGCTATATACAATATAAGAGTTAAAATTAAGGGGGTAAATTTTTTTCCTTCGTACCCGATAGATTGAATTACTATATTTTCAGTAAAAATATAAATTTTCTCAACTAAAAACTGTATTTTTGATATTTTATTTTCTTTGGTTTGTAGCGTAAAATAAATCAATAAAGATGGAAGAAATGCTGAAAATATCATGATTAAAGAAGAGTTTGTAAAGCTTATATCAAATCCAAATAAATTTAAATCAAAATACTTATGTATTTCAAATTGAGACATTGGGTTGAAAACTTTTTCATATTCAAATTTTGATGTAAAATTATCCTCCATATATAATTTATATTATTGAAAATTTTTAAACATATCCATCATTCCCTTCATTCCACCAAGACTAGCTGCCATAATTTTTTGTTTTTGTTTTTCTGATTCACTCAAATATTTATTGATTGCTTTTATTGCATATTTTGAAATATCTTCATGTTTTGCGTCACTGTCATTAATAATAAATTCAATTATTGATTTTAAATTTCCCTTTACAGAAATACACCCCTCTGTTATTTCAAGATTAGTTTCTTTCATCTTATTCTCCATTATATTTGCCATTTTTCTTGCTTCATTCATTTGTTTTAATTTATCCATAAAATTCATTAAATATCAAAAATATGCTTAATTTAAAAATCATTAAAGTCAATATTTATCTTGACTTTATATAATATATTATTTGTTTTATTAAATGTAGTTATATAGTACATCAATGTCTGAAATAAACAAAAAAATAAGTTTTGAGACTGCATTTGAAAGATTGGTGCAGATATCAAATGACCTTGAGGGTGGACAAAAAACCCTTGAAGAATCTATAAAATTATATGAAGAATCAGTTGAATTAAAAAAGTTTTGTGAAACTTTTATTCAGGAAACAAAATCAAAAATTGAAAGTATAAATAAACAAATAGATAATCAGAATATTATTAATAAATAAAAAAGTTGATTATTATTTTTTTATGTCAGAGAAATAGATTATAGTTAAGATTTACATTTAAATAATTAGTAATATGAGACATTTAGTAAATACTAAAAAATTAGGAAGGGGAACTGCCCACAGAATGGCTATGCTTAGAAATTTAGCTGGCTCACTACTTGAGCATGGTCAAATATCCACAACATTAGGAAGAGCAAAAGCACTAAGGCCTTTTGTTGAAAAAATGGTAACAATTGCAAAAACAAAAGACAGATTAACCGCCATAAGAACCTTGCATGAAAAATTATTTACAGATATTTCAGTACATAATTGCTTTGAGTACGCTGAGATTTTTAAAGATAGAAAAGGTGGATATTTAAGGATATTAAAAAATGGATTTAGATATGGAGATAACGCACCAGTTGCAATTATTCAATTTGTTGAAAAAATTCAATCACAACAAAATGTGCAATAATTAATAATAATATAGCTATTTATGTCAAATCCTGACAATTCAGAATTTTTAAAAATCATTGAAAATTCTTTAAAAGAAAAAGATTTTACATCCCAGTTTGAGGAAACTGGAGAAGTATTGTCAATTGCAGATGGAGTTGTTAAAATTTTTGGTCTTAATAAAATAGCAATTGGCGAAATGGTGGAATTTTCATCGGGTGCTAAGGGCGTGATATTAAGTATAGAATATGATACTGCGTCTGCTGTTTTTTTTGGACTAGATACTGAAATTAATCAAGGAGATTTGGTTAAAAGGTTAAATTTGCCACTATCAGTTAAAACTGGAATGAATTTACTTGGAAGGGTTGTGGATGGTCTTGGAAATCCAATAGATGGATTAGGTGAAATTAGCTCCAATAATTACTCAAAAGTGGAAGTAAAGGCACCTGGAATTATAGACAGAAAATCTGTTCATGAGCCAGTGCAAACAGGCATAAAAATAATAGATTCTTTAATACCTATAGGCCGTGGACAAAGGGAATTAATAATCGGAGATAGAAAAACTGGCAAAACGGCAATTGCAATAGATACAATTTTAAATCAAATAGAAACTAATAAAAATTTACCTGAGAAAGAAAAGTTATATTGTATTTATGTTGCAATCGGTGCAAAGACCTCAAAAATATCAAGAATAGCAGAAACTTTACGAACAAAGGGTGCTATGGAATTCACTACAATAGTATGTGCACCTGCATCAGATGTTGCTTCTATGCAATTTATTGCTCCATATACTGGATGTACAATTGCAGAATATTTTAGAGATAATGGAATGCACGCTTTAATTGTATATGATGATTTAACCAAACATGCTGTAGCCTATAGACAGATATCCTTACTTTTAAAACGCCCCCCATCTAGGGAGGCATATCCTGGAGATGTTTTTTATCTTCACTCCAGATTACTTGAAAGAGCAGCCAAAATGTCTGATAAAAAGGGAGCTGGATCTTTAACAGCTTTACCAATAATTGAAACTCAAGCAAATGATGTTTCTGCGTACATACCAACTAATGTAATATCAATTACGGACGGGCAAATTTTTCTAGAATCTGATTTATTCTTAAAAGGTATAAGACCAGCAGTTAATATCGGTCTATCTGTTTCCAGAGTGGGATCAGCTGCACAAACAAAAGCTACAAAAACAGCAGCTGGAAGATTAAAAATAGATTTAGCTCAATTTCGTGAACTTGAGGCATTTTCTCAATTTGCATCAGACATGGATGATGAAACTAAAAAGATAATACAAAGTGGTCAAAAATTAACTGAACTATTAAAACAAGATGAATTTTCTCCATTAATTATGGCAAAGCAAGTGTGTATTTTATATGCAACTAAAGATGAATATTTAAGTAAAATTCCACTATCTAAAGTTAAAATATTTGAACAAAAATTAATACATGATTTAGATATAGAAAAAACAATATTATTTTCAATTACAGAAGATAAGAATTTATCCGATGAGACTATTATTAAGCTTATTGTTGTTATAAATAATATAATAACTGATATGTAATATCTTTTTAGTGGAGATTTTGATATTTTTATGAAATTCCCTATAAATACTTTAAATTTATTACTGAAAACAACAATTATAATTATTATATTTCTACTGGCACTGAACAATATATGTAATGCGAATTTAAGTGATATTTTTAATAAAAATAGCTCAGAAAACTCACGACACAAACTAATAGACGAACTTGAAGATATTGCGTATGATAAATATTTATACAATATAAATGAAAGTGAGTTAAATGAAGGCATTATTTTAGGCGTGATTTCAAAAATGGATGAATATTCGGATTTTTTTAATATCGATGAATATGAGCAATTCAATAAAAATATTAATGGAGATATTTCTGGAATTGGAATAGAAATGATGAAACATGAAAGTGGTGTTAAAATAATATCAGTTATAGATGGCTCTCCTGCGCAAAAAGCTGGACTTGAAAGTGGTGACATCATAGTCAATATAAATGATATTGACATTGACAAAAAATCAATGTTTGAAATTGGAAAAATTATTCAAGGCAAAATTGGAACCTTTGTATCTTTAACGGCTTTAAAAGAAGATACCAAAATAAGCAGAATAGTTGTTGTAAAAAGGGATAAAATTTCTTATGAAACCGTGACAATTGAAAAATATGGAAAAATTCCAGTTGTTAAAATTAAAATTTTTACTAAAAATACAGGAAGGCAGCTATATGATGCTTTACAGAAATTAAAAAAATACAAACCTCTTGGAATCGTATTAGATTTACGAAATAATCCTGGTGGATTACTTGAATCTGCAATTGACATAGCATCGATATTATTACCAAAAAATACACCAATTGCAAATGCTTTATATAAAAATGGAAATATCGAAGTAATACAAGCAAATGGTAAATTGTTTGATATATTTTTTATGAAATTACCAATTGTAATAATGGTAAATCAGGGAACGGCGTCCGCTGCAGAACTTATATCTGGTGCAATTATTGAAAGCAATAAAGGAATTTCAATTGGTACAAAAACTTTTGGAAAAGGTGTAATTCAAGATATAATTCCATTAAATTCTATAAAAGGTACGGCTATTAAAATCACTGTAGCTGAATATACCACGCCAAATGGATTTAAAATCAATAAAAAGGGACTTATACCATCTATAGAGTGTTTAGAAAATTCATGCGATTTATTCAAAACAGCAAGTGGAATCATAACTTCATATTATTAATTTGACTTTTATATAAACATATAAATTATGTGAAAAATATAGTCATTCATCTTATGAAAAAATTTATAATACCATTAATTTTTATAACTTTCGCTTCTTTGTATTTTATTATCATATTGAATAAAAAGGGAAGCAACGCGGTTAATGATAATTTAAGTAAATTTTATAGTGTTCACTCTAACTCTGGGTGCCTTATTGCAGACAAAAACATGAGAATTTTAATGGTTAGAAGTGCAAAAACTGGAAAATATCATCTTCCAGGGGGTACTATGGATAATGGCGAAAATGCAATTCAAACAGCAATTCGTGAAACAGAAGAGGAAACTGGTATAAAGCCAATAGTTGTGAAATTTTTCAAAACATATAGTAATGGATTTACTTTGTTTTTATGCACAGCAAATATAACAAATATAGATGCAAACCATAAATTTTTAGATGAAATAGACAAGGTTGAATTAGTTAATATTCATAATATAAATGATGAATTTCTAAGATATCCAAGCGAATACCGTGATATTTTAAAAGATAAAGATTTTATTTCTTTTGTTACTCAGAATGGTTGATTTAAATAAATATAGAGTTACTATAGCTAATAGCAAATTTATGAAATGGATTGATAAATACTTACATCCGGTAAAAAATGTTTTATATAAAATACCAGTTATTAAAAATATTTTATATTTGCTTAGAAAACTTGATAATAAATATCAAAATTTTTTAGAGTATAAATTTATACCAATAATAAATAAAATAATAAATCCATTTATTGCATTTTTTGTAAAATTTTATACAATTTCTAATGGTATATCAAAAATTAATTCAAATTCCTTTGATGAAAATGGCGTAAAGCTATTGGTTCATCTTAATAAACAATCGAATAAATTTAGAAACTTATTTTTTATTGCAACTTTAATGTCAGTATCTCTTTTCTTAATATTTACTTTACGTGGAAAATTTACAAATTTCAAATACTCAGATTATAAAAATTCATCTGGTTACGTTGCAAGTATTACAATTGATGGCATTATAAAAAAAGATAATGAGATATATGAGTCTTTACAAAGAATTAAAGATAACGATAGCATAAAAGCGGTAATATTAAATGTTAATTCACCTGGGGGCTCAGTTCAGCCAAGTGAAAAGATATATAATTTAATTAGGGAAATAGATCAAAAAAAACCTGTCGTGGTATGCATGGAAAGTTTAGCTGCTTCTGGAGGCTACATGATTTCTGTTGCTGGAAGATATATTTTTGCGATGAAAAGCACTATAACTGGATCAATAGGGGTATATACTCAATCACTTGAAATTGTTGAACTTGCAAACAAAATTGGAATTAAAATGAATTATATAAAAACTAGCCCAATTAAGGGCTCTCCTCATGCATTTGAAAAAATTTCTGATGAAGTTATAGAGATGGAAAAAAAACTTATTACCGAAATGCATGATTTATTTAAAGATATTGTATCTCAAAGGCGTGGAATTACGGGTGAAGATTTAAAATTTATTTCAAATGGGCAAATTTTTACTGGAGTTGGTGCTTTAAAATACAATTTAATAGATGCAATTGGCAGCCAAGATGACGCCCTAAAGTGGTTAAAGGATAGCAAATTAGTTCCAGAAAAAACAAAAATCACAGATATACTTCTAAAAAATTACAACGATGAAAAAGGCTTACCACTTATACAAACTATTACATCAAATATAACACATTCACTTCTTTCAGTTTTTAAAAAAGAAGTAATGCAAAATGAAAAACAATTTATTTATTAAACAAAAAAATATGCAAAAACAACATTTAAAATTACCAAAATTAATTATTTATGATTGGGATAATACCCTAGCGGATACGTCGGATGTAATAACAAAAGTTGTTAATAGACTTCGAATAGATTGTGGACATAAGGAATTGTTGTCAAGCACTGAAATACTTAGTTCCACTGGAGACCCAGATTGTGATTGGGTTATAGATTTATTTGGAAGATATTCAGATGAAAATGCACAAAAATATATTGACTACTACAATGAAGAAAATGCTGGTTTTGAGGCAAAATTGCTTTTAGGAGCCATGGATTTAATCAAAAAAGCTGAAGATTTAAATATTAAACAGGGTGTATTAACAAATAAAGAATCCATTGTTGCACATGCCGAGTGTGCTGAGCTTGGAATTAGAGATTACTTCTTAGAATTCCTTGGTCGGTGTGATGTTAATGAGAAAAAACCAAAACCCGAAGGTATTATAAGGATTGTAGAGAGCTATGAAAAACATTTTAATAAAAAATTAGAAAAAGACGAAATATGGTTCATTGGGGATACAATGATAGATATTATGTGTGCAGGGAATTATAATTGCCCTGCTTTATTTGTCGGACTTCCATCTTGGATTAAGCCAAAATATGAACAGTACATTTATTTTATAGGAAATTTACATAATATATTGGATTTATTAGATAATTTAAAAAATAACTAGAAAAATAAAATATTTGTTTTAATATAAATTTGTTTTAAATTTTTTAATGAATATTTTAGCAATTTTAACAACTACATTGCCATTATTTTCTTTTGTATGTTGCCTTATATTTCAAGCTTTTAAAATAAAAGAATTCCTTTTAATACGCTTAATTTCATGTTTTTCTACAATTTTAATTGTGATTGCATGTTTTATTTCTTGGTATATATCGTATAAAGTATTTTTTAGGAATTTCAATGGCTTCTATATTAACTTTTTTGATTGGATTCCATTAAATAAACAATATTTAACTTTTGGCGTATCTATCAATAAAATGTCTTGCCTTATGTTGAATTTAATTACAACAGTTTCTGCATTAGTGCATTTATATTCAACCGAATATATGAAAAATGAAAAATATCAAAGATTTATGATAAATATATCTTTTTTCACATTTTGCATGATAACCCTTGTATGTAGCAACAATTTTCTACAAATGTTTTTTGGATGGGAGGGGGTTGGAGTTGCGTCTTATTTGTTAATTAATTACCACCATAAAAAAGATTCTGCAAATTTTGCATCAATTAAAGCCTTTATTGTAAATAGATTTTCTGATGTATTTATTTTATTTGCACTTGGCTTAATGCAATACTATTTTCATTCTTTAAATTTTACAGATATTTTAAATTCCAATATTATACTTTATAATGATTTTTTATTTGATAATTTTACCATTATAGATTTGATTTGCATATCTTTATTTATAGGATCTATGGGAAAATCTGCGCAAATATTTTTACATATCTGGCTTCCAGATGCAATGGAAGGTCCAACTCCGGTTTCAGCGTTAATACATGCCGCAACAATGGTTACAGCAGGTGTTTTCATGTTGTGCAAATGTGCAATATTATTTGATCATTCACAAATTGCAATGAATATGATTTTGTTAATAGGTTCCATAACTTGTATTTTTGCTGCAAGTGTAGCCTTAGTGCAAACAGATATTAAAAAAATCATTGCATACTCTACCTGCAGTCAGCTTGGCTATATGTTTATGGCTTGTGGAACTGGTTTTTATACAGGTGGAATGTTTCATCTTTTAACACATGGGTTTTTTAAAGCTCTTTTATTTTTATGTGCTGGAAGCGTTATTTGTGGAACTCACCATAATCAAGATATTCATAAAATGGGGAAAAATCTTTATAAAAAAATGCCAATCACTTTTTCAGCAATGCTTATTGGAAGCCTTGCAATTTCTGGTATTCCGCCATTTTCAGGTTTTTACTCTAAAGATTTAATTATATATGCAGCCGCAATTTCTACCTTATATTTTGGAAATTTTGCATATTTAATTTCCAATTTAGTTGTTTTCATGACGTCATGCTATTCTTTTAGATTGTTATTTTTGGTGTTTTTTAATAAAAATGATACACACGAACATCAAGAGGCTCATGAATCTGGATGGAAAATTTTATTACCATTATTTATTTTAGTATTTTTTTCAACAATTTCAGGTTATTTTATTGAACATGTCATATATTTTATTGACATAAAACAGGCAATGAGTATTTTTAACTCTCAAAATAATATAAATATAATAAATAAAATGCATACCTCCAAAGAGTCCATTTTGCCATTAATTCTATCTTTAAGTGGAATTATTATGGCTGGAATTATGTGTTCACATAAAGTAAATATTAATAAAATTAAATTTATATATAAATTTTTAATAAATAAATGGTATTTTGATGAAATTTATAATGCTATTTTTATAAAACATTATATTAAAATTTCTAATTATTTAGGGCAAAAATTTGATACAAATTGTATAAATAATATTTTAGTAAATCGCCCATCAAATGTAATATTATTTATATCCCAAAAAACAAAATTTTTACAATGTGGAAGTATAAATTTCTATACCACAATAACATTTATTACAATTTTAGTCTTAATGATAATTATTTTATAATGCTTGAAAGTGATATAAAGTATACAATATTGCGTAGCAAAAGGTTCAGTATTTCAATTTCTATTAATTATAAATGTGAAATTTTAGTTCGTTGCCCCATGCAAATTTCTGAAAATAAAATTGCAGAAATTGTTAAGGAAAAAAAATCTTGGATATGTAAAAAAATTTCTGTTATTAGTAATAATAACGTCGTTATAAAAAATAAAAATAATTATCAAAATGGAGAATTATTTCTATATCTTGGAAAGTGGATGACATTAAACATTATAAATGGAAAAAGAAATTTTGTTTACATTGATGGAGATTTCATAAATATAGAAATATTGAAAACAACAAATCCACAAATTTTGCTTGAAAAATATATGGCAAAGGACGCAAAAATTATTTTTAATCAAAGACTTAAAGAATGTATTATAAATTTTAAAAAATTTTATAATTTAAGTGTTCAAATTTTAAAAATTCGTAAAATGAAAAGACGATGGGGCAGTATGTCAAAAAGTGGAATTATAACATTAAATTTATTTCTTTTACACTATGAATATGAATTAATTGATTATGTAATAATGCACGAACTTTCACATACCAAAGAAATGAATCATAGCAGAAAATTTTATAATATTATGTCTGAAGTTTTACCAAATTGGAAGGATTTAGAAAAAAAATTAACCCAACACTGTTACAAAATTCTTTAATTATTAATTTTACTAAATATTATTTCTTGATTTGATATCGCTATATTTAAGTCTGATAAATAGAGCTTTCTAATATCTTTATTTTCTGAATTAAATGATGAAATTATTGATATTAAATCTGAAATTTGCTGAAATCTTGGTTTGTTATTGAATGATAGTATTTTATAAATTTGATATATAAAATATATTTTTCTTTGGTGATGCAATGTTTTAAAAAAATCAATTTTTATTATTACATTATTTTCGTTTTTTAGGCAATGCTGTGATTTTAAAATATTGTCAATATCATCCATTATCATTCCATTTAAATCTTGAATACAGTTAATTGTATCATAAATTCTATTTGCGATAATATCATCCAAGCCTACTTTTGCTAATATATTTCTAATTTTATTTCGAGTAAACTTATTATCGCAATTTGTATCATCTTCTGTCCAATAAATATCATTATTTTGCATAAAATTTATAATTTTATCCTTTCGTATTTGAAGCATGGGTCTTATAATTTGTATATTATTTTTATAGCTAACTTCCTGCATGCATCCAAGCCCTAAAGTTCCGCTACCACGGAATACATTCATAAAAAAAGTTTCTATCTGGTCATCTAAATGATGACCTAATAATATTTTTTTAATATGATGTGAGTGGCAAAAATTTATTAACAATTCATATCTTGCATTGCGAGCTTCATCTTCTATATTTGATTTAATTTCATCATGTTGCCAAGTTAAAATATGTACATTTTGCAGTCCAAATTTTTCAAGATTTCTCTTGGTTTCAAGGCATTGACTTGTGCTAATTTCTCTTAATTTATGATCTATTATTATAAAATAAAAATCTTCAAAATCAAGATTATAATTTCTTATGTAACTAACTATAGCAATTGATAAAAATAAACTATCAACTCCACCTGACACGGCAATTGTAATTTTTTCATCTTTTTGTATAAAATTAGAAAAATTTTCCCAAATTTGTTCTAATATTTTTTCACTATCAAAAAACATTTTGTTGAATATAATATATTTATGTATATCTTGTCTATTATAGATATATGATAATTTAATGCAAGAATATTCAATATTTTTTATAATTTTTCAAATATTATGCATAGTTTTGCCAATTTTAATACTCGTAGCATTTTTGGTTTATGCTGAAAGAAAAATTATAGCTGCCATACAATTGCGAGTTGGCCCTTCTGTTGTTGGTCCATTTGGATTATTGCAATCCTTTGCTGACGCTATTAAAGGGATGAATAAAGAAATTATTATCCCTTCCTCATCTAATAAATTTATATTTTTTTTAGCACCAATTTTAACTTTTACCCTAGCTTTAGTGGGTTGGGCAGTGATTCCATTTCCTGATTTTATACTAGCCAATATTAATGTTGGAGTAAGTTATATACTTGCAATTTCATCAATTGGAGTCTACGGAGTAATCTTAGCAGGATATGCAAGTAATTCAAAATATGCATTTTTAGGGTCAATTCGATCTGCAAGTCAAATGATTTCATATGAAATAGCAATGGGATTTTGTATTTTATGCGTTTTACTGCTATCTGGATCTCTTAATTTGAATGACATTGTTTTAAAACAAAAGGAGATATGGTTTTGCATTCCATTATTTCCAGTTTTTATTATATTTTTCATTTCAATCTTAGCGGAAACCAATAGGCATCCATTTGATTTACCTGAAGCTGAATCTGAAATTGTTGCTGGATATAATATTGAATATTCATCTATTCCATTTATGCTTTTCTTTCTTGGGGAGTATGCAAATATGATCTTAATGTCCACATTTTGTACTATTTTATTTCTTGGTGGATGGCTTCCAATGTTTGAGTGTTTATCATTTATTCCATCTCCATTATGGTTTTTATTGAAAATATTTTTCCTGCTTTATATTTTTATATTAGCAAGAGCTGCCCTACCAAGATATAGGTATGACCAGTTGATGAATTTAAGCTGGAAAGTTTTTATGCCAATTAGCTTTATTTATTTTGTCATAGTGGCATTTTTTAAATATTTTGGATGAATATTAAAACTAAAGCATATAGAATTTATGCAAAACAAATTTGCCATATCTCCAATGATATTTTGGCCGAAAATTCTATAAATCTTGGCTTTCCGCCGTCTTTTATGCAAAATTGGCGTAATATAGTTGGTGACATTTCTTCCGTTGTTCATCCTGTAAAACTTTCTATTAATAGCAAGAAAAATGAATATATTTTGCATATAAATATTATAGATTTATCTGTTTGGAGTAATTGGAAAATGATTGATAGAGTTGTAAAAATAAAGCTTGAATCTTTTTTGAATAAACCTTGCGAGATTAAAATTAAAAAAGCTATATAAAAAATATTTTAATTATTTACACATTTCTTTTTTAATTAAATTAAAATTTAAAAATTAGCCATCTAACTAAAAGAGTTTTTAATAATGGTTTTTTGCTCATATTGATGAACTTTTTCAAATCCGGTCGCCGGAGATGCGGATGTTGGTCTACCTATGTATCTCAATTTTATCTTTATTCCAAGTTTTTCTATTGCACTTTCAAGATAATCACGAATAAAGAACCATGCACCCATGTTTTGGGGCTCTTCTTGAACCCAATAAATATATTTTATATTTTTATATTTTAATATTTCATCTTTCAAAACCTTTGAATCAAATGGATAATATTGCTCAATTCTTATGATTGCTACATTTTCTGTTTTATCATTTTCAGATTTTTCAAGTAATTCATAATAAATTTTTCCGCTTGTAATAATAATTTTTTCCACTTTTTTATCTATTACTGAATTTCTACTTTCTCCAATTATAGTTTGAAAAGAACTATTTTCTGTAAATTCAGTGATATTTGATATAGCAAATTTATGTCGTAATAAAGATTTTGGAGACATTATAATTAATGGTTTTCTAAATTGTGCAAAAATTTGACGACGCAAGATGTGAAATAAATTTGCGGGAGTGGTACAATTTGCAACAATAATATTATTCTGTGCGCAGGATTGTAAATACCTTTCTAAGCGAGCTGAACTGTGCTCGGGGCCTTGACCTTCAAAACCATGGGGTAAAAGTAAAGTAAGCCCAGACATTAAAAGCCATTTTTGCTCTGCAGATGATATAAATTGATCAAAAATAGTGGATGCACCATTTGAAAAATCCCCAAATTGAGCCTCCCAAATTGTTAAATGCTGTGGATTAATAAGAGAATATCCATACTCAAAACCAAGTACTGCGTATTCAGAAAGTGGTGAGTTACATACTTCATATTCCGCTTTGTTACTTTTAAGTGGTGATAATATATTATACTTTCTTCCATTATCTAAATCTGTTAAAACTGAATGACGATGAGAAAATGTTCCTCTTTCAGAGTCTTGGCCCGTAATTCTTACTGAATTTCCCTCATGAATCAGGGATGAAAAAGCTAAAATTTCACCAGCAGCCCAATCTAATTGTTTTGTTTGTAACGTCATTTCAAGTCGTGATTCAATTTGTTTTGCAAGTCTTGAATTTGGAGTAAAATCTTCAGGCATGGTATAGCATTTTTTTAATAACTCCAATATCAAATCCTCGTTTATTCCAGTTTTTAACTTATCAAATGAAAATTTATAACTTAAATTATCAAATTCTTTTTCTAAATTTTTAAATAATGTATATCCATTTTCTGCTTTTTTATAACCTTCTTCCAATGTTTGGTTGTATAAAAATTTAACTTCATCAATAAAATTTTCATTAACTAAATTATCTTGGATAAGTTTTTTTTGATAAATTACTGGCGAACTTTCTTTATTTTTTAATATATTGTATATAGTTGGATTTGTATAAAATGGCTCATCACCCTCATTATGTCCGTATTTTCTTGAGCAAATAATATCAAGAACAACATCTTTTTTAAATTTAATCCTATACTCAATTGCAAGTTTTGTAATTTTTATACAAGAATCAATGTCGTCCCCATTGATATGAAATATTGGACACTCTATCATTTTTGCAATATCTGTGCAGTATCTTGATGATCTAGATTCAAAACTTTCAGCTGTAAAGCCAATTTGATTATTGATAACTAAATGTAAAGTTCCATTTGTATTATAGTGCTTTAAAGAGGACATATTAAAGCATTCTGCAACAACGCCTTGCCCCATCATGGCTGCATCGCCATGAATTAATAGTGGCATTGCACAGTTGCCATTTTTATTTTTAGCATATGCAGATCCAAGAACAACTGGATTGACAGCCTCAAGGTGTGATGGGTTATATGCAATTTCAACATTCACCTCACTATTATTTATGCTATAAGTTGTTTTATATCCAGCATGGTATTTTACATCTGATGATATTTGTTCTAAATTTTCATCAACTTTAATAGTTTTTAAAAACTCTGAAAACATCATTTCTATAGGTTTTTTTGTTATGTTTGCTAACATATTTAAACGCCCTCTGTGTGCCATTCCAATTATAATATCCGTTATATTATATTTTGCAGATTCTAAAATAGCAATATTTGCGATAGCAAGGCTTGCCTCACCACCTTCGATGGAAAATCTTTTCATTCCAGGAAATTTTTTATGAATAAATTGCTCAAAGTTTTCAGCTTGAATGATTTTTACTAAAGTATCCTTTCTTTCATCTATATCAATATCAGATAAAATAATAGACTCATATCGTGATATTAGCCATTCTTTTTCAATCTTATCTGATATATGAGCAAATTCAACTCCAACTGAATGACAATATAAGTTTTTTAACTTTTCCTCTTCTGTGGAAGGTGTATGTGGTAAATTATTTAAAATTTCCTCGTGCAATGGATTGATGTTTTTTATAATTGGATTTATATTGGCCGAGATATGGCCATATTGTATAAATTTTTCTCTTAATGAATCTGTGTTTTTAGTATGTATAACTTTTGATAAAATAGATTGATTTTCAATTTTAGCTTCTTGACTAATAACATTTAAATTTCTTTTTTGCCAAGATGGCCCAAAGAAATCAGTTTCAAAGTCAATTTTCTCTTCATTTGAAAAGCTATTAAAAATTTCCCTCCATTCATTTGCAATGCTTGATGGATTTTGTAAATACTGCTTATATAAATCTGCTATAAAAGTTGCATTGGTTGAATATAAAAACTGTGTTTTGTTGAAAGTATCATTCATAATAATTTTTAAACATTAGCTATACAGTGAATTGTTTTAAATAAATGTAATTTCATATTATTTATAATATATTTTGCATTATTATGCAAAGTAAGATTATTATAATAAATGGAAAATCCAAATGATGAATATTTATTTGAAGGTATATATTGTATTATATCTGGCATATTTAAAGATAGTATTGCGTTAATGGAATCTTTATTAATTTTATATTCTGAATTGTATAATATATATGCAATTTTTAAATTTAAATCCGTTGCAACGCATTGTTGACATGAAAACAATAATTCAATTATTTCGTCCATATTACGCTTTTTAAATTTTAAAAGTATATTTTCCAAAAATGATAAATTTCGATTATTCGTAATTTTTTGCTTATTTAATTCCAATATTGCATCTTGAAATAATGTAAGTTTCTCCTGATTTGATAAATTACTTAAAATATTTGATATAGCTCTTGCAATTAGTAGGTTTTTTTTAAAGAATATATTTTGAATATCCATAATATGTAAAATATCACCTAAATCACATCCATCATAGCAAAGTCTTTTTTATATTTCAATATTTTTATTTGACTTTATTTATTTTTTATGATATGATTTACTAATAGTTGATTTATATAAAATGTATAATACTGGACTAAGAAAGGTTTTCAAGGCATTAAAATTAGCTTTAGAAGAAATAATATCAAGCCAAAAAGAGTATAGAAAAATTACAAATGAATCTATGCAATATTTAATACAAGAAATACATAAAATCCAAAAAGACAATACTAATTTAAATGAAAAAATAACAAAAATGTATGATAAATTATCATCCATTAACGATGAATATGAAAAGCAAACAATCTTAATTATCAAAAAACATATTCAAAGTGAAATAGAAGATTTTCACAATAAAATAAATGATAAAATAGAAAGGATGGCATGTGATTTACAAAATTCTGTTATCAAAAATACTTCCGAAGATGTATATAAAAAAATTCCACAATATTTAGAAAAAGAGGTTGGAATGCCGACAAAAAAAAATATTTATGAAGATTTTAATAAAAAATTAATTTCAGAAAATATAGATTCTAAGGTTACATTAAATCACAATGAAGATGTAAAGCAGCCTGAAAATTTAAATCATAATGATACAAATATAGAAAACCCTATAAGCATAGATGGTTATGCAAAAAAAAATATAGAACATGATACCGGAAGAGTGATTAAAAAAATTGATACAAATGCAATAAGACGAAGAATATTGGATGCAATAGAAGAAAAAAATTCCAGAAAGTTAAACCCTAGAAATGAAGTTAATATGCTAAAAAATCTTTCAAATGATAATGAAGATATGAAGACTGAAGAAAATGACTTCAAAGATAGCGTCAATAATATTATATCAAAAGTAAAATTTGGTTTATATAAATTGCCATGTTTTTTTGATGGGGAAAATATATTTGGCATTTATAACGCAGACCATGGTAAGGCAATTATGCAATCTGGCATGAATGAGGAATTAATGCTTTCAAGTCCTCGGTATTTAGAAAAAATTCATATATGGCCAGAGTGTGAAAATCTACCAAGTAATAAAGCGGATATTTTAATAACCAAAACTGATGAATGTGTAATACATTATCCAAACAATGGCGTTATTAATTCCAAAACAGCTGTTTTACAAATTTGCTCTTGTTGTTTGGATGGCGTGTATAAAGATCGGCACATATCAAAGAATATGTCTCAATTTATTGATGATTTTTTAACAAGTAAGATATTATATTAATTTATTTAATTAGCAATGGATTTTAAAAAAAATTTTATGAAAATATACAATTGACACAAAGTATAAAATTAAAATTAAAGCAATATTAATAAAATTTGATCCATATTTATAAATAAATTTTGTACTCAGCATAGTGCCAAAAATTCCTGATATAGTTGTTATTAATATAATATCTATATAAAACTTACCCTGATATGTAAAAATTATAACAGATGCAATATTTGCGGTAAAAGAGACATGTCTTGCAATTATTGAACCCTCTTTAAGTGGCATTCCAATTAATAAACTAGCTAAAAATATTATAAATGTTGCACCCCCTGGTCCAAAAAAACCAATGTAGAAAAACATTATAGTTAAAATTCCATAAAAAAATGCATTATTTGATATTCTTCTTTTACAAAATGCATTGGGATTTAAAAATATTGTTTTATAAATTGCCATAATTAAAGTAAGGCATGGAAGTATATAGTATAAAATTTTATCTGATAAATATTGTGCTAAAAATGCACCGATGCAAGATGCCATAATCCATATTGGCAAGCCAAATGGAAGTAAAAATTTCAAAAATTTATATGCTACAAAAGATTTTCGTTTTTTATATTCAAGTATGCTATAAAATGCGTTTATAAAGCTAAACCACTTCATAGAACCAATGGATTTAATAATTGGTATATTAATATAATTTAAGCCTATCATGTATATAAAACCATCGCTTCCCGCTGCATTTCCAATAAAAGATGCAAAAAATCCAGTTAAAATAATAACCCCAATTTGCCAAAACTCTAAAGTATGTATAATAAGAAAATCACTCATCTTTATTTATTAAAGTTTGTTTTATATTTGTATTGAATTTAATTGATTTAATGATTTTTGAATTATCTTCATTTAAAAATTCTGTTTTTCTACGAGAAATATTATTTTTCATGTTATTTTGTATTTTTTTTTTCAAATTTAATTTAATTTTTTTCTTTTATTTATTTATAATTTCACTAGTCATTTTATCATAAAAATCTTAAGCTTGATATATCTTTTCAATAATAGTTTCAAGTTTAAGTCCACGAGATCCTTTAAATAAGATAATATCTTGATTAATTAATGAATCGCGAATTGGTCTTTTTGCGATATCTGCATTTTCAAAATATCCACCTTGCATTTTTTGTGGCAATTTATTGTATAAACTTTGCACTTCTTTTCCAACTGTAAAAACTTTGGTAATTTTTTCATTTTTTGAAAGCAATTCACCAATTTCTTCATGATATTTACATGAAAATTTTCCAAGCTCTAACATATCTCCAAGCACACAAATGATTCTAGAATTTGGATTTTGCGAAGATAAAGCCATTAAAATTTGTATTCCAGATTTCATTGATTCTGGGCTTGCATTGTAACAATCATTTATAATGGTAATATTTCTTCCAGCTGAAGAAATTGTTTCAATATTTCCTCTGCCATTTACACCTTTAAATTTTGCAACATGTTTTTTGACTTCATTAATATCAAGCCTTAATAATTTTGCAATTGCAAAAATAAAAACAGAATTATATGTTATATGATATGAGATACTTGCAATGGAGCAACGAGTTTCCTCTATATCGGTAGATGTTTTACAGATTAATGTAAAATTTGATTTATTGAAATCTACAGTATAGTTATCTATATATATCGGAGATTTACCCTTAAGTCCCAAGCCGATAATTGTCTTTAAGCCAATTTTTTTTGCACTATTTACAAGATATTGGAAAAAACTATTATCTTGATTTAAAATAACAATTCCAGTATCGGGATTCATGCCTTCAAAAATTTCTGCCTTTGCTTGCGCAATTTCTTCAACATTTTCAAAATTTCCAACATGCGCTGGTGCTATCGTTGTAATAATGGCAATATCTGGTTTTGCAATTTTTGAAAGCAATCTAATTTCACCTAAATGATTCATTCCAATTTCAAGTACTACAATATTATTAGTTGGATTTACATTTAATATACTTAGAGGCATTCCAATATGATTATTTTTATTACCCAATGATGTACTAACGCTAAAAAAATGAGACAAAACATCCCCTATCATGTCTTTAGTTGTTGTTTTTCCTATACTTCCAGTAACGCATATAACTTTTGCTGTAATTTTACCCCTTGCGAGTATAGCAAGTTTATGCATAGCATCAAGAACATCATCAACAATAATAATGCATGCTTGTGCATAAGAAAGTTTTTGCTCTAACTCTTCTGGAATATATGATGCAATTATACATACTGCACCATGTTTTATTGCATGAATTATAAAATGCGCTCCATCGCTGTTTCCTCCGCAAAATGCAAAAAATGTACTTCCGGCTACCACATTTCTACTATCTATACATGCACCGTTTGTAATAAAAGTTTTTAAATTTCCCATTACTCTCCTTGGGTGAAGGCAATTTATTATTTCTTCAGATTTTAATATCATATTTTGTATCCAATCATAGACAAAGTAATAATTCAATTTTTATGAAAGTCAATATTTTACTTACATCTTCTTTAAAGATACTATTTCGCTTCCATGAATAAAAAATGATGTTTATTTGATGAAAAATTTTATAAATTTGATATGGGAACTTCTGCATTTGACTCCATTGGCAATCCTTCTTTGTCTATTTTAACTTCCGGACTTGGCATTGTGTCACCCGAACTTACAGCAATTGTGAATAATGCTTACAAAAACAATGATAAATATAAATATAATTTTGAATTAAAAGATATAAATCTACAAACATCGACATATGGAAGGGTTATTCCGGAAATTTTTGGAAAAATGAGAGTATCTGGTAATATTATTTGGACATCGGGTATTAAAAAAGAAACATCAAGTACTACTGTGGCAAGGGATAAATTTGGCAATACATCCAGTGGGAAAACAAATATTTCATACTCAACATCTATTGCAATTGCCATTTGCAAGGGTGTTGTAAAGAGTATAGACAATATATATGCAGATAATGTACTCTTAAATAAGAAAAATCTTAATATTTCAATATATTTCGGAACAGAAGATCAAATGCCAAATTCAATTATTCAAAGTTACGAAGGTATTGAAAATGTTCCAGCATTTCGAGGAATATGTTATATATTACTACATAACTTTTCTTTAACTGAATATAATGGCAGGGTGCCAAATTTTTCATTCGATGTAGTAAAAGAAAAAGAATTAAAAAGTGCAAATACTTTAATAAATGGAACATGTGTTATACCTGGAAGTGGAGAATTTGTGTATGACACAACTATACAATATAAATTGGATCCAATATATAACCTTGGTGTAATAGTGGGTTACAATAAAGGAGTTAGTGTAAATTATAATAATAATACAGGAAAAGCAGATAGTGTTGCATCATTTCAAGAAATGAGGAATGATTTACCGAATTTAAAATGGGTATCTGTTACGTGCTCATGGTTTGCATCAAGTTTGGATATAAAAAATTCCACCATTATTCCAAAAGTTGAATATCATGGAATAAAAACCTCTCCAGATGAATGGTATGTTGGAGGCTTAACAAGAGAATTTACGCAAATTGTTTTAAAAGATATAGATGGAAATTTGAGATATGGTGGAACGCCATCTGATGGTTCTATTTTAAGATATATTGATTATATTAAGTCTCAAGGCATAAAAGTTTCCTTTTACCCTTTAATGATGCTTGATATACCTGGAAAACCATGGAGGGGTAATGTGACTGGAAATATTGCTGATATATCAAATTTTTTTCATAACAAAGATGGCTATCGTAATTTTATTTTACATTATGCAAATTTACTAAAAGATAAAATTGATGCATTTATTATTGGGTCTGAAATGATAGGTCTTACAAAAATAACAGATGGAAATGGAAATTTCCCTGCGGTGGATGAATTTTGTAGTCTTGCCCAAGATGTTAAAAATATTTTAGGTAAGAATGTAACCATAACATATGCTGCAGATTGGAGTGAATATCACCATGCCAATGGGGGGTGGTTCAATTTAGATAAACTTTGGTCTCATCCCGCAATTGATGTTATTGGTATAGATGTATATTTTCCAATTACAAACAATAATGGGTCTATTTATGATATTAAGGAAATTAAAAAAGGATTTGAAAGTGGTGAAGGTTATGATTTTTATTATACTGATTCAGCAAATAAAGCCTATCCAAAGCCACTTTCTCCAGCGTATGCTTGGAAAAATATAAAATATTTTTGGGAAAATGAACATTGGCAACCGATTGGAGAAAGAAGTTCATGGGTACCTAAAATGAAAAAGATTTGGTTTTGTGAATATGGATTTCCATCGGTAGATTCCTGCACTAATCAACCAAATGTATTTTATTCACCTAAAAGCCAAGATTCTGGATTTCCTCATTTATCAAAAGGAGAGGTGGACTTTAAAGCGCAAAAATGTGCCATTACTGCATTTGAAGAATATTGGAGTAATTTTGATTTTATACAACAAAAGTTTATTTGGACATTTGATGCAAGACCATATCCATTTTTCCCAAATCTACTTAATGTTTGGCTCGATGGGGATGCTTGGAAATATGGGCATTGGATAAATGGAAAATTGTCCTTTAATACAATTTTTGGAATTATTCATGAATATTGCACTAAAGTTGGAATTCCAGAAGAATCTTTTGAAGTTAATGAACTTGATGAATATGTTGATGGATTTACTTTAAATCAAAATTCTACTGCATTTAATTTAGTAAAAATGTTAGCAGAAGTATATGATTTTAATATTTACCACAGTAATGGAAAAATACTTTTCTCTAAAAATTTAGATAATAAAACAATTAAAATACCATCTGATGATATAATCATGCAGAAAAAAACTGAAACCTCTGAATTATTAACTTTAAATTCAAATATTGCGTTACCAGATAAAATAGAAATGTTATTTATTGATAATAAAGATTATAGAATTAATACTGCAATTACAAAAAATAATGGTGATAAAAAATATACCATTAAAATTCCAATTTCAATGACGGCAAATGATGGACAAATTATGTCTGGAAGAATTTTACATAATATTTTAGCACAAAAAGATGAATATATAATTTCACTTCCACTGCATTACGCAAATCTCAATATCGGTGATATTTTGGAGATTGAAAATTCAATCTTAAATTATGTAAAAATAGATTCTATAAAATTTGATTCAAAAAATAATTATTTAGACATCTATGCAAAAAGTTGCAATATTGAAATTAATAATTTTAAAAAAATAGATGCAGTGGAAAATCCAATAAATAATTGTAAAATTTATGGAAAAACAAATTTAATAATTAGCGAAATACCAAGTTATAATGATAATATCGATATTTCTAAAATTAATCTAGTTTGCGGTATAGATGGTTTGTTGCCAGATTGGGCTGGATGTGATATTTACTATCAAATTGAGAATAATGATTTTGTATTTGTAACATCTGTAAAAAATCAATCTATAATAGGAAAAATTGTTGCCATTGATAATCAAAATACAGGAATTACAAAAAGCATTCTTGATACAAAAACAAATATTACAATTTTATTAAATGATGAAGTTGTAATTACAAATATTGATAGAAATAATATTGGTATTCAAAATTTAGCTTGCATTGGAAATGAAATTATAAGCTTTCAAAATATTCATTATATAAGTGACAAAATTATCATCATTTCCTGTTTTTTAAGGGGAATGTTTCAAACTAAAGTAAGTCAAAATTTGTTAAATTCAGATTTTATCTTATTAAATGAAAATATTGTAAATATTGAAATACCAATTTCCTCAATTAATAAAAATTTTAATATTATATCAGTTTCCCATGGACAAAATTTCATTGACAGAAGTGTATTTAATTTTAACATTACTGGAAAATATATAAAAAATATGCAAGAAATTGAAAATAAATCTTTGTATAAAAACATAAATGGTGATATTATTTTATCTTGGAATGCAAATAATGATATAAATAATGATAATTTTTGGAGCAGCACAAGTATTCAACATTTATTTTATATAGAAATTTATGATCAAAAATTAAACCTTATAAAATATTTTGATAACATCTTGAGAAATGAATTTACACTAACTTATCAAAAGCAAATTGAATTATTTGGAAAAGAAATTTTTAATTTAACTTGTAAGATTTTTCAAAAATAGAAATATATATTGATTATTATAATGTAAATTTTAGCTTTATTTGTAATTTAACTTTACACAATTTTATATGAATAAAAGATTGATATTAGCTTTTTTTGGTGTTTGTGTTTCTTGGAGCTTTTCTTGGTTTGCTATTAAACATCAATCCAACTCTCATGTATCAGTTTACTCATCTTTGGCTTATAGATTTTTTGCATCTGGTATTATATGTTTAATTATTGCAAAATTATTAAAATATAATATTAACATAAAATTTAGTAATATAAAGTATATATCAATATCCGCCGCTACAAATGCATCTTTAAATTTTGTATGTGGATATACAGCATCAAAATATATTTCAAGTGGAATGATTGCAGCAATTTTTTCACTTTCTATAGTTACAAACGAAATTTTTTTAGCCATTGCAGATAAAAGAAATATTTCCAAAAATACCATTATCAGCAGTCTTATTGGAATTACTGGATTGATATTATTTATTTTACCCACTATTCATTTTAGTTTGGATGTAAATCACACTATTAAAGGTGTATATTTTGCAGTCATTATGCCAATAATTGTTTGTTTTGGCTATCAGGCGATGAAAAAATGTATCAAACAAACCCAAATGCCACTTTTAGTTTATATTTCCTATACTTTTATACTTGGAGGCGTGTTTTCTTTAATTATTGCAAAAATTTTGCATCATAAACTTTCCTTTGATTTTGGAACCGAATATATACTCTCTTTACTATATTTAATTATTTTTGCATCCTGTGTTGCATATATCTCTTTATATTATTTAATTCAAAAACTTGGTGCAGCTAAGGCAAATTATACCTCTTTAATTTATACCGTTGGTGCGATTTTAGTTTCTACTTATTTTGAAGATTATCAATGGCATTTAATAAATATTGTAGGATTTTTTATGATTATACTTTCATTATTTAATGAATTCAGAAAAAAATAATTTACAAAATTTAGTAATTATTGGAATTGGAATAATTGGTGGCTCAATCGCCAAAAAACTGCATAAAAAATATAATATATATGGCATTTCTGAAAAGATAATTCATAGCAATATATTTAAAGATTTTACATTTTGGGGTGATGTATTGCAAGTTGAAAATTTTCTTACAAAAGCAGATGTTATAATAATTGCTACGCCACTATTTGCGTATGATGAAATTTTTAAAAAATTATCTAAAATTTCAAATATTTATGAAAAAATGATTATTGAATTTGGTTCCGTGAAAGGGTTTCCTATAAAGTTAAAACAAAAATACTCTTTACATAATTTAATCGCATGCCATCCAATAGCTGGAAGTCAATTATCTGGTTTTAACAATTCAAGTTCAAATTTATTTGTAAATAAGTTAGTTATTTTAGATGATGAAAATTATAAAAATAGCAATCTAGATATCATTTTTCAGCAACTTGAAGTTGGGGAAATAAGAACTCTTAATTCACGAAAGCATGACGAGATATATGCTAAAGTATCTCATTTTCCGCAACTTCTGAGTTTTATTTTTCAAGATATTATAACAAAATTTTCTTTCTTGGAAATGGATTTAACTTTGCAAAGTGATGAAAATTATAAAAAATTTCGTAGACTTGGAAATGCAAGCTCTAATATATGGAAAGGAGGTTTTGGTATCTTTAATCTTAATATTTGTAATCTTGAAAAGATGTTTATCGATTTTCAAAAATATATAATGGATAATATTCAAAATATTTTAACTTTAGCTCATCTTGCAACAGAATTTTCACAGTATTCTTTACACACTACGCTCAAACTAGAAAAATATTATGGTGCCGGTATTTTAGATTTTACTTCATTTAAAAATCATGATATGTATATGGAATACAAAATTGATGGAAATTTGATAAATGATTTTTTACAGGAAATATGCCTTATAAAATATGTTATATAGCGATTTAAAAAAGTATTTTGCACTTAATAATAATGAATTAAATCTACATGATTATATTCAATTTTGTCTTTATTCTAAAAATGGTTTTTATAATTCCAATTTTGCATTCGGTAAATCTGGATCTTTCATAACATCACCCATGATTTCATCAATATTTGGAGATTTAGTAGCACTTTTCTTGATTAATTTAATACAAAGTAATCAAAATTTTGATAAAATAAATATTATAGAAATTGGCAGCGGAAATGGAAATTTATTATTTGATATTATTTCAAGATTTACAAAATATCCTGATATTTATGAGAAAATAATATTTATATCAATTGAAAAAGGCATTAAAAATAAGGAATACTTGAGCAATAAATTTAAAAATAAAGTTAATTTAATAAGCAATATAGATAATATTGGGAATTTTATTGAAGACAATCCGTGTTTTTTTATTTCAAATGAACTTTTAGATGCCTATCCAGTAAATCAATATATTTTTGAAAAAAATGAGTGGTGGCAGACTAAAATACGCATTTTAAATGGAAAATTATTAAAATTTTTATGTAATAATTTCAATAAAACGGAATTACTTGAATATATTACTAAATTTTATACAAATGATATAAAAATGCCAAAAATTTTAGAAATTTCTTTACAATCTATTAATGATTTTACACAAATTTGTAAAATAATAAATAAAAACAATGGTGGAATGTTGTACTTTGATTATGGCTATATAAATCATCTAAATAAATCCACCATACAGGGCATTTATAAACATAAAAAAGTTGATATTTTAAATATTCCATGCGATATAACTCATCTTATAAATTTTTCAATATTCTATAATATAGTAGAAAATAATATTCAAAATTTTACACATTTATCCATTGAAAATCAGGGAAATTTTTTAAAATCTATTGGCATTGAAGAGCTTGCAAATATTTATAAAAAAAATGCAAAAAATAACACAGAAATAGATAATATAAATCAATCTGTAAATAGATTAACCAATGAAATGGGTGATTTATTTAAAATTTTATTGTGTTATAAATTTTAATATTATATTTTGTTGTAGGCATTAAAAAATAGCATGATACTTGGAATTGGAATTGATTTAACCGAAAAAAAAAGATTTATAAAAATCATGCAATCCAATACAAGAAATAGATTTATTCTAAGAGTTTTAACTCAAGAGGAACAAAAATATTTACAACATACCAAATATGATATAGATTTTATTGCAAAAAGATGGGCTTGTAAAGAGGCTATTTCTAAAGCTTTTGGTTGCGGAATTGGAAAAAATTTATCATTTTTGGATATTAATATTATAAAAAATGAACATGGTAAGCCAATTGTAAAAATAAATAAAAATTATATTCAAACTCCAATTTTTAGTGGAAATCCAGAGAATATCTTTATTCATATTTCAATTTCAGATACAAAAAATGTAGCCATAGCAAACTGCGTGATTGAAGGGTATCCTTGTGTATAGTAAATTTCCATATTTCCCAGAGCTAAAGAAATACTAAATTTGATACTTCATTTTTCAGGATTTGGATTTATTGTTTAAGCTTATGTAGGATTTACCCACAATCCACCAGCAGAACAATCTAAGTATCTTTGCAAGTCTGAGCTACAATATTCACCCAGTATTGCCATTTTTCCAAAACTTAAAACTCTTGTACTTTGCGTGTATGTATGCCAAATAAAGCACCTTGTATAATTTGGATCGATATCAATAAAAGTCGTTGATTGATGGCAGTAAATATTTGCAGTTCTTCCAGTATCAAACAATAAATCATCTATTTTTTGATATAATACATCATCATCAAAATCTGGCTTTATTGTATCTGCGTGGAGTTTGATAGAATTTGTTGCAAGAGTTAAATCATGCGTTGGGTAAGTTGTATGATAGTATTGAAATGTATTTTCTTTCTCCTGCAAAGAAATTGGTTGATCATTAAGAGTTCCAGATTTATTCCATGCACCAAGACCATTTTTTCCATGGCTAATTAAAGCATATGCAAGATTTTCTCTTGTGATGTAATTTTTTGAATAATCTTGTAAATCCATTCTACATGTATTGATTATGGTATCTCCGGAATGTATGCCGCTATCGTTGCGGTAAAATCCATCTGCAACAAGAGTATTTATAATTAAAGGATTTTCATCAGTTGCTGAAAGACAATTGGATGAAATTATTTCTGTACATATATTGTCATTGAGGCTTGATTGCGTTTCCACCATACTACAAATTTGCTTTGTTTGATAAAACTTAGATGGTAAGGCTATACGCGTCCAACTCATTTTTTTATACATTGGGCTTGTGGAAATGAATCTGTTTGTGGCATACCCTTGTGCCGTAATATATGTAATTTTATTATTGTATTCATCGTACATATAATTTTGTGAAACACCTAAGGTTTTAAAGGGTATGGTTCCAAAAATTATTTTATGTTTAATGGTGTCTTGCATGGCATAGGAAACTTGATCCACTCCTAATCTCGTAATCTTTGACCCTGATAGAATATGATTTTTAAAGCCAGCATCTATACTTACTCCTTGTAATGTTAAAGTATAGTCACATAGACCAGTTGATTGATTAATTGACTCAACTCCATACTGTGGATTTGTGCTATCAAGAGTTGGATTTGCAGGGCATGGTAGGCGATTATTTTTTTGAAAAAACTGTGTAAAAGATAATTTTACAGAATTTAATTTGTCAATATTTGCCCTGCTTTTGCTATTTGAGGCAACGGAATTCATTAAGCTTATCAAACTAGACATCATCATTCCACCTATAAGCATTACAATTGCAAGTTCTAAAAGTGAAAATCCGTGTTTTTTCATGTAAAGTAGTTTATCATGAAGTTATTATAATATATAAAATTATATAATTCAACTTTTATAATGCTTGTTTTATTGAATTTTTCGTATCACTTACAAAAGCTTGTACTTTATCTCCACCTATGGTGTTATAAATATACATACCAATGAAGAAAATAATACCCCATTTTACAGCAAATTTTAACATAAATATAAAACATTTTATTATTATATCATATTTTTAAGATATATGCAACAAAAATATTGACTTTTATTGCAAAAAACTAACTATATGATTAGTGGGCTTATTTTAAGTGAAAAGTGAAATAAATATAAATGGTATATCCGTTGAAACATTTCTTGCAAGGCTTGTAAATGACAATGTGGTTGATAAAATGCAATTGCAAACTCTACAAGATGAAGTTGAGCAAACTGGGCAAGATATTATTGCAGTTTTAATTAAATCTCAAATTGTCTCTGAAGCAGTTATTAACTCATATCTTGAAAATGTAGATATAAAATCTATACAATTAAACCATATTGCAATAGATCCAACGCTTGCAAGAAAAATACCAAAAGAAGATGCAATAAGTTACTGCATCATAGCATTTTATGAAAATGAAAAAGAAGTAAGGTTAGCAGTGGCAAACCCATCAGATATTAATAATCTTGGCTATTTAAGTAATTACTTTGATGGCAAAGAAATAGTTTCTTATATAGCAAAACAAGTAGATATTTTAGCTGCAATTGATAAATTTTATGAATATAATTTTCAAATTGGAGATATTATTAAAGAATTAGAAATTTCAGCTGGAATTGAATTTCTTGACGTTGATTACCAAAGCCCAATAATTAGATTAGTTGATGCAATTTTATTTGATGCTGTTCATAAAGGTACATCGGATATACATATTCAACCAGATAGTAATTTTATTCGTGTAAGATATAGAATTGATGGCGTATTACATAATCAATTTACTTTTGATTTAAAGTTTTATCAATCAATTGTAGTAAGAATTAAAATTATTGGAGGAATGAATATTGCGGAATCAATTCGCCCTCAAGATGGAAGCATTCAAACATCCATCATGGCAAAAAAAATAGATTTTCGTGTATCCTTAATGCCAACAATTTTTGGTGAGGGTATTGTAATTCGTGTTCTTGATAAGAATGATGATATTTCATCTTTAAAAAAGTTTAATTTTTCCAAAGAAAATGATAATAAGTTGCGTCAAATTCTAAAGAAACCAGAAGGAGTTTTGGTTATCACGGGTCCAACGGGTTCAGGTAAAACCACTACATTGTATGCAATGATGTCAGAAATTGCATCACCGGGAATTAACATGATAACCATTGAAGATCCAGTTGAGTATCATCTTCCTCTTGCAAAACAAGTTAATGTAAATCATGCTGCTGGAATTAGCTTTGCAAGTGGACTTCGTGCAATTTTGCGTCAAGATCCTGATGTAATATTTGTTGGAGAAATGCGTGATGAAGAAACCGCAATTACAGCAATGCGTGCATCCATGACTGGGCATAAGGTGTTTTCAACTCTTCATACTAATGATGCAATATCTGCAATTAATAGATTATTAGATTTACAAATTTCAAAATATATAATTGCATCATCCATCAATGGCATTGTTGCACAAAGATTGGTAAGGGTTTTATGTAAGGATTGTAAAAAGCTATATATTATGGAAGATAAAGAATATTTACGATATAAAATAAAAAAAACAAAACAGGTAAGCATTTATAAAGCATTTGGTTGCAAAAAGTGCCATAATATTGGATATTTAGGAAGAATTGCAATCGTCGAAGTTCTTGCTTTTGATAAAGAAATAAAGGCTATGATCGAAGATGGATTTACAGAGCACCAAATGTTACAAAGCTTAAAAGAAACGAAAAAATTTATTCCAATGCAAATTGATGCAATTAAGAAAGTTATGCTTGGGATAACATCGTTTGATGAAATAAATAGAGTTATAGATATGTCAGATTATGTCTAAAATAAAATTTATAAAAATGCATTCATCTGGAAATGATTTTATCTTTTTGGAAAATATTAATTTAAATATTAATCAAATCAAACATCTTTGTGATAGAAATTTTGGTATAGGATGTGATCAGCTTATAATTATTGATAAAATCATAGATGATCTAATAAAGGAAATTCATATTTCAATATTTAATTCAAATGGAAGTATAGCTAAAATGTGTGGCAATGCCATGTCTTGCCTTTGTGGGCTTTATCTTTTAGATAAAGAGTTTGCAAAAATTGTCATTAAACATGGTTTGGAAGTAAAAATATCAAGAAGGGGTAATACAGCATCAATAGAAATGCCAAAGATTTCAATGGAGGGAGATATAATTAATATAGGCAATTTACATAAGGTATTTATAATCACAAATAATGAAGAAATAAATTATGAAATAAGCGAAGAATATAATAAAAATTATATTAAAATATTAAATGAAAATACAATATCAGTGTACACAATAGAGCGTGGCGTTGGGCTTACTTTAGGTTGTGGATCAGGTATTTGTGCGAGTTGTTATTTCATTTACAATTCTGGCTTAATAACGCAAAATAATATAAATGTTATAACAAGTGGTACTGAAAAATATCACAATTTAACAAATATTGTTGATAAAATTTCAGTACTATGCAAGGGAAACCAAGTTACCCTTAAAAGGGGTTGGGCGTTTGTTTGTGAAGGGGTTTTTATTTTTTAAATAATTCATCTTAATATTTTATATTACTAAAAGGTGGTTTTAATAATGTATTACATTTTTAAAGTGTATACAAAAATGAGAAATTTTACATTTTTGACATTGTGGATTTCTGGCTTTACAAGTGTATCTTCCATGTAAAATTAATAAATGATGAGTTTTAATGGCAAATTCATGTTGATTGATTTTAAGTAAAAAATCTTCAGTTTCTTCGGGTTTTATGAAATTTTTACCAAAAATTCTATTTGTTGCGCGAAAAACATGAGTATCTACAGCTATAGTTGGTAAATTACATGCAATATTTAAGAATACATTTGCTGTTTTTCTACCAACGCCATTTAATTTTATTAAATCTTTAAAATTATGCGGAATTTTTTCATTGTATTCATTAATTAAAATTTTCGCTGTATTGAAGATATTTTTTGCTTTTGTGTTATAGTAATTTACTTTTTTAATGTGTATTTTTAATTCATCTATTCCAATTTTTATTAAATCTTGCGGATTTTTTATACTTTCAAAAAGTAATTTTGTTGCAATATTAACCATTTTATCTGTTGTTTGAGCAGATAAAATGATTGCAATTAATAATGTAAATTCATTCGTGAACTTTAATTCGGTTTCAGGATTGGGAAAATCAAGGTACAGTAATTTACAAATTTCATGAAGTTTTTTTATATCATTTTTCATCTCAGTATTCACTATATAGAAATATTTTATAATAAATATTATTAATATACAAGCTAGATTTTAATCAAAATTACAAAAAAAGTTTGCTTTTTATTTATTATTCATTATAGTTTTTATGAATTTTTGTTATTATATTCATGAACGATATACAATATAGGGTCTTAAAAATTGTTTCTGACCAAGTTGGAGTAAGCGAATCTGACATTAAGTCTGAAAGTTCTTTTATTGAAGACCTTGGCGCAGATAGTCTTGATACAGTTGAACTAGTTATGGCACTTGAAGAGGAATTTAGTATTGAAATTCCAGATGAAGATGCTGAAAAAATTAAAACTGTACAAAATGTTATTGACTATGTGAGAAAAAAAATATCGTAATTTTTCTTAAAATATTTGGAAAATAATGATATTAGAGCTAGATTATAAAAATTATATAGCAGATGTAAAAAATCTGATGTTCAAGTCTCTTAGTTATGATTCGATTCATGTAAGAAATATAGTCTCAAATATCCCACTATCAAACGGCAAGATGGTTCGTGCATTGATACTTTTTTGTATCGCAAAAATGTTGAAAAATCTTACCTTAGAGGAAAAAAATAAATGTGTCAACTTCGCAACTAGTATAGAATTATTACATATTGCAACACTAATACATGATGATGTAATAGATGAATCTGTCAAGAGAAGAGGTGAGAAATCTTTAAATAGTGTGTGTAAAAATAGATTAGCAATTTTGGCTGGTGATGTTGTTTTTTCAACAAGTTTTAGGCTAATGACATCCCAAGACAATAGCGAAGATTTAATGCGAATAGTTTCACATGCATGCGAAGATTTAGTTTGCGGAGAAATAGAAGAGGAAATTTTAATTGCAAATAAAGATGTAACTAAAGTTGAGTATTTAAGTGTTATTGACAAAAAGACAGCAAGATTATTTGAAGCTGCAGCAAAAATTGGTGCAAGTATTTCATCATCAATCTTAGTTGAGCTTGCAGGTCAGTTTGGAAAAAATATTGGCATTGCCTTTCAAATTATAGATGATGGAATAGATTACTTCTCAACAGAAGGAGAATCTGGAAAGCCTCAATTTTCTGACATTAAATCAAAAAAAATTACAATTCCACTTATACTATTGCGTGAAAAATGTGAGGTTGAAGAATTTAATTTTATTGAAGAATTTTTTTCAACAAAAGAAATTGTAGATTTAGATATAGCAAAGGTATTAAATCTGATGAAAAAGTATGACATTAAAAACAAAATATACGATGAGGCAAAAAAGTATATAGATATTGCAAAAAATGCAATCTTCAATTTCAAAGAATCAAAAGACAAACAGATAATATTAAAACTTTTAGATGACCTTACTTATAGAAAAAGTTAAAAACTATGCGATGGATTGGATTAATTGGTATATTAAGATTTATCAAAATAAGTATCTTAAAAATATTATTATATTTTTTTACTACAATTATAAATTCCATAGTATTTTTATCTATGATGGTATTTTCTAAAAAAAATTGGTTTAAAAAATTTCTTTTCATATTCTTTCTTTTAACCATTATATCTATTATTTTGATTTATTCTTACGCTGCGTACATTTGGAAACAGGAAATTGATATATCTAAAATGAAAGAATATCGCCCTATTATGTCAAGTAGAATACTTGATAAAAATAATACTTTAATCACTGAATTTGCTACAGAAAGAAGAATTTTTGTATCAATAGATAAAATATCAAAGCACATTATAAATGCCTTTATTTCAGCAGAAGATAGAACATTTTACAAAAATCCCGGAATTGACATACAAGGCCTTATTCGTGCTGGAATTATGGATGTTTTTTATTTTTTCTCCGGTAAAAAACTTCATGGTGCTTCAACAATAACCCAACAAGTTGTAAGAAATACAATTTTATCCAATGAAAGAACTATAACAAGGAAAATAAAGGAAATGGCGCTATCATATAAAATATCCAAAATAATGTCTAAAAATGAAATTATGGAAATATATTTAAATCAAATATATTTAGGCTCTAAAAGTTATGGAGTTGAGGCTGCAAGTAATGAGTATTTTGGAAAATCAGCACAGGATTTATCAATTGACGAAAGTGCTTTAATTGCATCTCTTACCAAGGCACCATCAACACTTGACCCAAGAAGGGGTAAGAGTGCAACTTTATTTCGTAGAAATTGGATAATAAATGCAATGCAAAGTGAGGGCTATATCACAAAAGATCAGATGAAAGAGGCAATTTCTGAACCGATACATTTAACTCAAAAACAATTTATACAAAAACCATATTCATATATAGACTATATAGTACATTACCTACAAAAAGAAAATTCAATTTCAAAGGAAAATTTGGAACATGATGGTTATAAAATAAAAACAAATTTTGATTATGAAATATATAATATGGCATATAATGCACTAAATAATGGAATTAAAAAATATGACAAAAGACATGGCTATAAAGGTGCAATAGGGAAATGTAATGATATAAAAAAATTTACAGATTGTCTTTATCAAATGGATGTTATAGATTTAATTGGAACAAATATTATGGCAGTAATATTAGCAATTGAAAAAGATAATGTAAAAATTGGCTTACTAAACAATGAAACTGGAATTATTAATATAGAAAATTTTAAATGGGCAAGAAAGCGTCTTGAGAATCTTCAAATAGGATCAGAAATTACTTCATCAAAAGATGTATTTGAACTTGGTGATATAATTATTGTCTCTAAAGTAGAAAATGATAAATATGCTTTAGAGCAAATACCAGAGATAAATGGTGGCGTGATTGTCATGAAACCACAAACTGGAGATATAGTTGCCATGGTTGGTGGATATTTAGATATTCCTGGTACATTCAATAGAGCATTTCAGGCTAAAAGGCAACCAGGCTCAGTTGCAAAAACCTTTGCATATCTAGCCGCACTTGAAGCTGGATTTAAACCAAGTGACATTATTATAGATTCAGATATTCAAATTGCCACTGGTGGTGGTGGTGCATGGATGCCTAAAAATGACAGTAAAAAGCATACAGATGCAATAACAGTTCGTCGTGCATTTGAAAGATCCTTAAATTCCCCACTTGCAAGATTAATGAATGATATTGGGCAATCCAAACTTCCTGAAGTTTTATCAAGACTTGGAGTTGCAAAAAATGCAGAATCAAATTTATCTACAGCACTTGGAACTTTTGATACAACTATACTGGATATTTTAAGTGGATATGCCACAATAATAAATGGTGGAATAAAAATTAAAAATTGTCCAATTATAAAAATAGAAAAAATTGGCGATGCAAATAAATTTATAAATACAATTGTAAAATCTGAAAATGCAAACGATACACAATTATATGAAGGTGTTGAGGATATTATGGGTGATTTATCTAGTACGATTTTTACATCACAAAATGGAGATCAATTAATTGATAAAAGAATTGCATTTCAATTAACTAGCATGCTTCAAGGATCTGCACTTCGAGGAACTTCCGCAAAATTTGGTACAATATCGCCTAATTTACTTGGAAAAACAGGTACCACGGATGATGCAAAAGATTTATGGTTCATAGGCGGCTCAAGCGAATATTTGATTGGAGTTTATATTGGATATGACATCCCAAAAAGCCTTGGATTAAATGAATATGGAGGAACTACAGCTCTTCCAATTGCAAGTGACATAATGTCTCAAATTATTTTAAAATACACACCTAAGCCACTTAGCCCTCCAGATGGCATAAAATTTGTAAATATTGATATTGACACTGGTAGGCCGTCAAATAGAAAAGATGCTAGAGTTATTAAAGAGTCATTTTTTGTAGATGACGCAGTGGGTAATCAAAGTAATGATAATAATTTAAAACACGAAGATTTAAGTGGAATATATTAGCTATCTTGTATATTATATAATAATAACATAAGATGTATTATATAAGGTAAAATGTATTCTTCAGTTTATATTATATTTTTTATAATTTTCATTTTTTCAATCAACTCTTTTGTCAATATTATTGCCCCACCCTTTTAACAAATGTAAAAATATAATGTTGCATTATATTTTTGCCATATGATTTTTAAATTATATCACTCAACACTAAATATAAAAACAATTTTAACTCCCAATGAAGATAGAGTGAATTTTGAAACAGCATTAATAAAGGCAATGATGAAGCAAAAAAGTCAAATTTTAGGAATTTACCATGGTATATAGCTAATTAATATCGCTAACGAAGGAACATTAACTTAAGATATACCGCAAATTATATTTTCATTACAATAAAATGATAGTTATGATGAAATCGCACATGGTGTTTTAATTTATAATAATTCAAAAATTGGAAAAATTTTATTTAGATCTAACAAGATTACAGATTTAATTAAAGTAAACCATTCTAATCACTAATCTATTAAAAAATTCGAAATAACTTGATATTTTTAGGTAAGGCAAGTGAATGCTTGCTAAATATTACGAAAAAACTATTGATAATTTTTATACAAATTGTTTCAGAATATAAATAATATAGGAATGGCAATACATTAAAATATTAGAAGTAAATTAATGTATATCAGATAGCCCCTTTTTAATTGTTATCACAACATACCTTACAAGAATTATAGAAATTGCTAAATACACAATACCAGTGAAGCAAATTCCAAAGATTATTGAGTATGGATCAAGATTTGGCGTCATGGAGTCTTTTGAACGAAGGATGCCATATATAACCCAAGGTTGGCGACCAATTTCGGTAACATACCATCCACAAATCACAGCAAGGGTACCAAGAAGACTAGAGTATATAGATATATTCAACATTGCTTTGTGAATTGGTGCAAAAAATTTATGACATTTACTTTGTTTTTGTTTTAATGTCAACTGAAATATATGTCCAAGCCCTATTTTACCCCTTCTTGATGCAATACTACCCCATATTCCAATGATAATAAATAAAATACCAAGTCCAACCATTACTCTAAAACAAAAAAATGGCATAAATAATGGTGGCCTGTCTGATTTTGGAATGTCTTTTAGAGCTGGAATTTTGCCATCTAAAGAGTGAGTTAGTATTAAACTTCCAAGTACTGGAATTTTAACTTCATAGTCATTTTGCTCACTTTCTTTATTTGGAATTCCAAATAATATAATTGGCTGAGAACCATCCTCGTTATACCAATGCCCTTCCATTGCTGCAATTTTAGATGGCTGATATTTCAATGTATTTAATCCGTGAGAATCACCTAAAAATACTTGCAATAAAGAGGTTATCATCAGAATTGTGGCTGAAATTTTTGCTGCTTTTTGCATAATTTCAACATCTCTATTTTTTTTAATGAAATATAAAGATACCCCAAATACAAATAATGAGGCTGTTATCAAAGAACCATTTAGCATATGTGAAAAACGCCAACCAAAAGATGGACTAAATATAACATCAAACCAATTTACAACATGTAAAATTTCATCTTTTATTTCATAACCCGATGGAGTTTGCATAAAAGAATTTGCAGATAGTATCCAAAATGCAGATAAAAAAGTTCCAAATGCAACACAAAAAGTTGAAAATAAATGGACTTTTTTAGAAACCCTGTCTCTGCCAAAGATCATAACACCCAAAAATGAGGCTTCTAGAAAAAATGCAGTTAAAACCTCAAATGTTAGCAATGGACCAATAATATTTCCTGCAAAGTCTATAAATTTGGAAAAAGTAAGCCCAAACATGAAAGACATCAGAATGCCACTTACAGTACCAATTCCAAATAACATTGCAAATATTTTAGTCCAAAATTTACATAATGATAGATATTTGTCATTTTTATTACTAAAATTAAGACATTCAAAAATAAATATTAACCAAGATAATCCAATATTTATAGCTGGAAAAATAATATGAAAAGTGATGGCAAATGCAAAATAACTTCTTGCTAAAATAAACTCAAAACCGTGCATAATAATAAAAAATCACTTAAATGAACTCACATTATTTAAAAATAGTCCAATTCTTTTACCAAATAATTTTGCAGTTTTTATATCTCCGGAGGATAGATATTTTTTATTTTTTACGAGATTACTATCAATGTTGATCATCATACCAAGAGAAGAACCAAAACGATTAATATTTTCAGCTTTAGATCCGTCAGATTTTACGCCAACACTTATCCATATCATACTATGCTGTGATGCAAACAGAGAAAGTGTTGTAATTGTATTTAATTTTCCACCACTAGATAATAATGAACTTGTAAAGCCAGCTGCAAATTTATCTTTCCATTTTTGATTTATTCTTCTAGTATACGTGGTTTCCATAAACAATTTGAATGCACCGGAAACTGTTCCTGTGACAGATGGAGCACCAAACAGTATAGCGTCACTTTTATCTAAAATGTCCCAAGATTCATTATTTAAATGATTATTTTGATATAATACTGTGTAATCATTACTATCGCTATCCAATAAATCTAAATCTTTAAATAAATAAACCTCATGATCACTGTATGCGTTTATTCCAATTTTTATATACTCCGCTACCTTTTGTGTACCTGCATTTCCACCGTATATTATAGAAATTATTTTTGCATGAGTTATATTTTGTAAAAATAGAACCATTATAAATGTATATATTAAAATTTTCATTTATTTCAAATACATCATAATTAATTTTAATTTTAATTTAATAATATTTAATTGCAAGTTTTTTTTATTGACTTTTGTATTCACATATTGTTTCAATTTAATTGAATTGTTGTAAAAAATGGACATATCTGAAACATTGAATTTTGCTGTTGACTTTTTAAGCAAAATGGGATATATAGGTGTTGTTGGAATTATGGCACTTGAAAGCACCTTTCTTCCTATTATTATACCAAGTGAATTATTTTTAATATCGTACGGAGCGGCGGCATACAAGGGTGACATGAGTATAATACTTGTAATTTTATCTGCCAGTTTCGGCATTTTACTTGGGTCTCTTATGAACTATTATACATCAGCTTGGCTTGGAAGGGCGGTTTTGTACAAATATGGCAAATATATATTTTTATCCACAGAAAGAATGCAATTCTGGGAAGTTAAGTTTTTAAAATATAGTAAATTTTTAATATTTTTTGGAAGATTTGTTCCCCTTCCTGCTATAAAACATTTAATTACAATACCAGCGGGATTGAGTAAAATGAATATTAAAATGTTTTGTTTTCTAACAACCTTTGGGGGTGGGATATTTTCCACAATTGTTGTGATTGTTGGATATTGGTTTGGAAAAAAAGCTGAAACTATGGAAAATTACTCATCACTAATGAATAAATTTTTATTTTATAGTATTGGATTAGTGGCTTTTGTTTTTGTAGTATATAAAATATATAAAATTTTTGCAAAAAAACACAAATAATGTTATTGAAATTATACCTTGACATATAAAAAATAGATGTTACATACAAATTATAACAATTTATTGATATGACATTTTTTGAGTTTTTAAAAAAGTTTCCAACTGAATTAACTTGTATTCAGCATTATATTAAAATAAGATATGGCAATAAAGTTAAATGTAACCACTGTGAATGTCAAAATAGCGTTTATCATATTGAAAAGCATCCAAAAAATTTCATTTGTCATAATTGCAATAATACGTTTTCAATATTTAAAGATACTATTTTTGAAAAATCTTGTACAGATTTAAGAAAGTGGATGTATGCAATACATTTGTTTTTAAATAGAAAAAAGGGAATTAGTGCATTACAGTTACAAAAAGAAATAGGGGTGACTTATAAAACAGCTTGGAGAATGTTGCAAAAAATAAGAGAGGCAATGAAAAACGAAGATGATAATGACAATAAAGATGGAGTTTTATTAAGCGGATTTATTGGGAACTATATATTTATTGCCCCTATTTATCTTTAGCTAATTCAATTAAAATATTCCAATTTTCTTTATAATCTTGTAAATTAACTAACTTTCTTGTATTGCCCCATTGTTCAATATCTGCGATAGGTATTATATAACATTCACCATTGTTTGTATCAATTCCAATAATTAAATCACAGTCTTTTTCAGTATATTTATATGTTCTACTTGGAGCTTCTCTTGAAATCTGTTTGCCACTTCTATAACCGCCAGTAAAACCTATTGAATCCGTGCCAGTTCCTTTTATTTGGATTCGTAATAATTTTTGGCAACCTCCAATATCAACTATTGCATCATATTTCGCATTCGTAACATCAACACGAGAGCAAGGAAATCCTGCTTTAATAACGCGGCCGATTGCAATCATTTCATCGGCATTTCCATTCATGGTTCTAAAAATACCACTATCAATATTTGTAAGGTTTATAACCCATTTTTTATCCGACATATTAAGAATTTAAAGCAATTAAAATATTCTTTGCAATTTGCTCAACAACTGGAACGCTTACACTATTGCCCATTTGTTTATAAAGTGCTGAGTTTGGTAAATCCTTTGGCAATTCAAAACTATCAGGAAATCCTTGTAATCTTGCACATTCACGAGGAGTTAATTTTCTTATATCATTATCTAAAACAAGAGGGACATTATGTCCACCAGTCCCCATGTTTGCTGTTAATGTTGGGCATAGATTGTTTTTGTTTTCTCTTACATATTGTCTACGCCATTGATAACAAGTATTATTGTTTTTCATTTCTTGCTTTAATAATTCATAATATTTTGTTTTATTGTAATAAAAACTTTCATTTACATTTTTTTCTAAAATATCTTGAATAGATAATCTTTTATTTACTTTTTTAGGAAACTCAAAATTATTATAATCACTTTCGTTTTTAAAACACACGATATAAACTCGTTCTCTATTTTGTGGAATATTTGAATATTCACAAGTATTCATAACTTGATATTTTACTTTATAACCTAGTTTTTCAATTGCATTGATAATATGCTTTAAAGTTTTTCCTTGTTGATGTGATTTTAAATTTTTTACATTCTCTAAAAACAAAACTCTTGGCTCTAAATCTTTTACAATCCTTAATAATTCAAAAACAAGCGAACCCCTATCATCTGAAAATCCTTTTTGATGACCTGCAATTGAAAATGCTTGGCAAGGAAAGCCACCAGTTAAAATATCAATTTTTGATAAATTTTCTGTTTTTAAATTTTTAATATCATCGCAAATTATTTTATGTTTAAAATTTTTAGAATAAGTTTCACACGCCTTGTTATCAATTTCATTCGCCCATTCAATTTTAAATCCTACATTTTGAAAGGCTAAATCAATTCCGCCAACTCCAGCAAAAAGACTAGCGACTTTAAATGTTTGTAATTGCTTAACTTTGCACAACCTCTGCATAACTTGAACAAAACTATAATCCTTATTTTGAATTTCAGGAAATTTTAAATTCATTATTGCATTAAGCTTTTTTATTAATTCTTGTTTTACATCTTGCCATATTTCTTTAACCAGTTTTTCATTTTTATATAAATCTTCAATCACATACATATTACCTAGCGTTGGCTGTTCGTCACTTATCACTTCTTCTTCATCTTCGGTATCTTTTAATTTATGATATTGATTAGTTTCTAGTTTATTTATCCAATCAGATTCTAATAAAAATGTTATATGATATTTTTCTTTTGAATGTAATTTTAATGAGAGTGGTTTATTGTAAAAATGTTGCATCGGTCTTTTATTGATGCAAATAAAATCATCTAAAATTGTTTTATCACTTTCTTGAAATCTATACCATAAATCAAATTCTATTGATTGCTCTTCATTATTTATAGTTTTTTTGACATTAAATTTAGTATTTTCAATGTTTTTGACATCATCTTTGCTTATTTTTTTATTGTTAATGTTTATTGTACATCCACTATATTTTAAAAAGATAAATGGGTAAATATGATTAAAAATTTCTGCATAAATTTTATCAAGATTGTATGTCTCGTCTCCTTTAATTTGCTCTTCTAAAGTTAATATTGTTTCTTTTATATCCTCTGTGATTGTTTTTGGGTTTAGCTGACTTTCATCTAATTCTTTTGTAAAATCAAATTCTACCAATTGCTTATTTTGTTTGCTTGATATTTTTACATTTTGAAATCTTTTTAAATAAGATAACCTTCCAACTCCTTTACAGCCATACTCTTCTTTATGATCGCTGTATAAATGCAAGAAAGAATTCCGATTCTTTTCATTAAATCCATCTCCATTATCTTGAATTGTAATTTTTGATATTATTTCTTCTTCATTAAATAATTCATTTGCAGATTTTGATTCAATTTTGATGTTAATTTTATTAGAGTTTGCTTGTAATGAGTTCACAATGGCTTCATTGACACACTCATATATGCTTACATTCTTGTAGCTTTTAACCGCTTTTGTTAGGTTAACTTTCATAACATTTTTTACTAAAGCTATCATATTCATAAACTATAAAACTTATATGTCAAGGGATAATTACCAATGTTGACAAAAATAAAACTTGATTATTGAAATTAAATTCTTAACATTGTATGTTATTTACAGGGAATGTATTAAAATGCCATGAATATTGGAGAGAAGGTTTTTATTAAAATTCAAACGAATCCAAATAGCTCTTATTCAGGAAAGGGCATTGATGCTGAAAATTCCCTAGAAAGAAAACAAGAATTTGAAAAATTTTTGACATACAAAAGAAGAATGTCCAGAATGTCTGTAATTCAGGCCATGTATATGCTTGATATAAACTCAAAAGCATCAAATGAAAATGATAAAAATCAAAATTCACTATTTAATGTTTCCAAAGAAATTAAGCCTGAAATATTTTGCAGGAGCGTTATTTATATGTACAAAAACTTCCTTTTAAATAAAAAGTCTTATGGAGATACTCCTAAAAATAAAAAAATTGATGAAAGATTTTTGTTTGATTTAACTAGATTTATTTATGAAAATATAAATGAAATTGATGAATGTATTTCAAAGCATTTATCATCTAATTGGAATATTAAAAAAATAGATTTTTTAATTCGTGCAATTTTGCGTTGTGCTATAGGCGAAAGAATGTTATTTGGAAAATTAGATACTGCAATTTTAACAAGCGAATATACTAATCTTTCAAGTTATTTTTTTACTGGAAAAGAAATTGGTTTTATAAATGGAGTTTTGCATTCTTTTTGCAAAAAATCTTAATAAGTAATTTAAAGTTTTGTAAGTATAAATAATATACAAGGAGTATAATTATCACTATTTATCCATTAATTTTTTAATCTCTTTTTCTACCACGTTATTAACAATTTCTGGTAAATTTGAATTTAACCAATTTTGCAATTCTGGCTTTAATATTGATGTAATTATATCATACATATTAACACCTTTTAGTGCCTCTATAGAATTTTGAAAATTATTTTCCTGCATAGTAGACTTAAATTTAACTGCCTTTTGAATCGAAGAGTGCACTGTATTTATTACATCACTTGAAAAATTTATATTTTCAATACTTTGATTATTTTCATTGGAATTTATATTGCCTTGTAATTGATTATTTTCATCAATTTCTTCATCGTCTTCCTCTATTTCAAAGTCATCCTCTTCATCGTCTGATTCTGTATGCTGATCTTGAATTTCAGATGTTTCTTCATATTGATTTTCATCAATTTCTTCATCGTCTTCCTCTATTTCAAAGTCATCCTCTTCATCGTCTGATTCTGTATGCTGATCTTGAATTTCAGATGTTTCTTCATCGTCTTCCTCTATTTCAAAGTCATCCTCTTCATCGTCT
>Ga0214919_10000711_pt1 | contig 56966 bp, 53 predicted proteins | sample LL1503_MetaG_FD_177994 | JGI IMG/M metagenome (GOLD analysis project Ga0214919, IMG submission 177994) | Freshwater microbial communities from Lake Lanier, Atlanta, Georgia, United States - LL-1503 | ecosystem: Environmental > Aquatic > Freshwater > Lake | place: USA: Georgia | collected... | reverse complement strand
GTGGATCGTAAAACTTCCCGGTATCCGTTACCATCTGCGCCTTGCACTTGACACCGAAATCGATTTTGGTGACTTGCTCTGCGAAACAGAGGGTGTGCAAAGGTGTGGAAATATCGAACCCGGCGTTCTCAGTCTGGGAATTGTGTGCCTGGGCGAGCACTTCGTATTTCTGCCGAAGGTCGGGGTCTTTGACAGCGATACATAGGGTCATGTATCGGTCGTATTTTGTAATGTACTCGTTGTTGTATAGGTAGGCCATAATATACGGATATATATTATGGTGTCTTTAAACCGTTAAAATAATTTGAATCTTCAAAACATTTTTAACGCCTCTTCTTGGAGTTATTCTGCTTCCCCTTCTTATTTTTGTTACGCTTCTGTGATTTTCCACCCTTTTTACCTTTGTTCTTCTTATTTTTCTTGCCGCCCTCCTTTTTCTCTTCCATCTCTTCCATCTCTCCCATCTCTCCCACTGGCGCTCCATCCCCAACAACCGCCGGGGGCGCTCCATCCCCAACAACCGCCGGGGGCGCTTCATCCCCAACAACCGCCGGGGGCGCTTCATCCCCAACAACCGCCGGGGGCACTAGCGATAGTTTCTTCGCTAATATAACAAGTGCTGCATCTGTATCTACATCATCAGCAGCAGCAGCAGTCACGAATGCTTCCTCGACGGTTTCAATGTGATCACCAACTCCTTCTTGTGTAGGACTATTATCCATTATGTATTTTGCAGCAATTGTAGCCGTATCAGCACCTTCTTCTTTAAAAGCGGTTAGGTCATGCGCTAGCGCAGATGTGTCAGTAATAACTCCACCCCTCATGTTCCTAGACTTATTCCTCTTCTTATCCCAGTTTCTACTTTTGTGAGACTTCGCCATAGTTTATATATACAATATGCATACATAAAATTTTATTTCGCTGAATACGGAATCGCATACGGATTTCCCTGGAGCGCACTCATGAAATCCGGAGTCGTTCGGTCCATTTGAATTGTCTGGTAAAGCGGAACTCCCCCACTAACGCGCCCAATATTCTCAGCCGAGGGCGATTGCGCCGCGCCCTTCTGAACCAATTGCCGTTTATTCTCTAAATATAAATCCTTCTGTTTTGCCTCCATATTCACAATTCCGCTAAATACATTGGTATTTCCATTACCCATGCGCCCATTAATGGTCGACGATTTCACATCGTTATTCCTCTGGTTGTGCTCGCCGTCGAACCTACGCATTTCCTTAGCACCCGACGCACTCGACCCGCCCGCATAATAGAAATCACCAGTGGTTGCACGCGCCGTCTGCGCCATTTGGTGGTCCGACGTCGCATATCCACCACCACGCTGGTTGGCATTGATATTCATGTGGAATTTCGAGTTCTCCGTCATCTCGCGAATCGTCTTGGGAGCGAGCTGTGTCGGGTCGAACATATACGTCGCCGCAACAGAAGACTTGGCATTCTGGTAAGGGCGCAGACTACCGATGGTATTCTCCTTACGCGATGGGCGAAGAGCATCGAGAAGGGGCGCAACCGCAGCACCGAACGCACCACCAACCGCGCCGAAATACTTATCCTGGAAATTCGACGACCTGTTGTTGGGATAGGCCATCTTGGCCTTGATACCATAGTCCGATTCGGTCGGGCTACCCTTACCACTCGCCCCTGCGGCGGTGAATGGAACCGCGCCCAGCTGGATGCGGTGTGTGGGCATGTGTTCCCCATCCACATATACCGTCGAGTTACCATACGCGGCAACTCCCGCATACGACGCAGATGTCTCCGGACGCGAAACATCCTTTTCGACAGGCACAGACCTCAACATTGGTCCCTTCTCGATACCCGTAGTCGTCATATAGCGGTCGCTATTCATCGCGAAAGACCCATCGACGCGGTTCTTCTCTTGAACTCCCTGCTGTTGGGAGTGCTCAAATGCAGTTCGTTTAATGTGACTGTTGGCCGGACCGGCATAGTCGAGAATCATATGCCCACTCGATTTCGGATTGGTAGCAACACGCAGTTCGTCAACCGTCTTTTCGCTCCAAGCATCGCGGTTCATCATACCCGAATTGAATCCGCCACCGCCATCCGACGTAAATCCTAAACCTAGACCTGGGGCGACACGCTCCTCCTCGAATGGCTTCACATTCGCCATGCGCATACTAGGGTTCACACGCGAACGCATGAAATCGGTGGAGTTCGGCGCACCATTCGCCCACTGCTGGTTCTCACTGGGCGAGAAAAGAGGCGCGCGCTCCTGTTTCGACATTATCAGAGAACCGGTTCCAATATAGTTATCCAATACGGACTCAGATGCCTTGGCATCGACCGCCCTGGTCCGGATATTACCACCAAAAAAGGGGACCATGTTATTATGTCTAAAATAATTCTCGTCGACCTGTTCGCCGGTGACAGAAGTGTATTTCGTCGTGCTGGTGGTTTCGGCGGGTGGCTTGAAATACTTGTCCGTATACGCTTGGCGCCCGTCGTATTGGTTGACGGTGGAAAGTCTCGACGTGGATTCAGATTCTACTGGCGACTGATTCGGATAATTGACGTCTTGAATATCGACATTTGGTAATTTGGACATAGTTGCAAAACCCGATTTCTGATTTGTTGCTATATATAATCCACCCATTGCGATTAAAGGTATTGCGAGTTCCATACTATTCTATATAAACTATTGAAGATTTAAATATAATAAAGGGAACCAAGGTTCCCTTTAAATCCCTCCTTTCTAATCTTGGCGATATTTTTATAAAGGAGGGTTCTAAAGGGAACCTTGGTTCCCTTTCTATAAAGGAGGGTTCTAAAGGTAACCTTGTTTCCCTATCTATAAAGGAGGGTTCCAAAGGGAACCAAGGTTCCCTTTATTGGTTCCCTTTTTGTATAATCCTCGTGGATTCCCTATTCAAAAATGGAATGTCCACCGGTGTAGCCGCCCCGGAAATACCCGTGGCAATTGGGTGAAGATGCGGAGCTTCGACTTGCGTCCATCGCGTGTGTTCTAAATCTCGCAGAGTCCAGGCCGGATTTGACGCCCTCGTTTCATCGACAAATGCCGCGCTCGAACTATAACGATTGGTAGATGTGCTCGGTGTCATCGCTCCATACTCCACCGTTTTCTTCGTAGCTTTGCGATTAATTCCAATAAGGTCGCTCTCCAAATTCGTTGTATTGTTTCTTAAATTCGCCCCCCATTTTTGCAAGCGGATTTGTGGGTCCTCGAAAAACGGCGTATCTACACCAGGTCCAGGCGCATTCAATTGGTAGTCGCTAACTCCCGTCATTTCCTGTAGTTTCTTTTTTATTCTAGCGGCATCATCATTGAAACGTGTGAGCGACATTATATATAATAATATCAGGAAATAAATATAAACGTCGTCACGTATTATACACAAGTATAGAATGTTGCTAAATATGATTGTAAAAAACGAGAGTAAAATCATAACACGATTATTCGACTCTGTTCTCCCTGTCATCACCAGTTATTGCATTTGTGATACTGGTAGCACCGATGATACTATCAAAATCATCAAATCTTATTTTGAAAGTAAGGGTATTCCAGGGAAAATCGTCGAGGAACCCTTCGTAGATTTCGGATATAATCGGACATTTGCCCTGGAGCAGTGCGTGGATATGGAATCCGACTATATTTTGTTGATGGATGCGGATATGGTTCTCCAGTATGGTAAAGAATTCAGTTTGGCGGCGCTAACGACGTCACTACAACTACACGATGCGCACTATGTCATGCAAGGGTCCGATAAATTCCAGTATAGAAATGTTCGAATTGTCCGAAATCGTCGCGGAATCAAATATTGGGGTGTCACACACGAATACGTGGATGTCCCAAAAGGAACCACATATGGTCTATTTCATCCGTCGACCCTCTTCATCAATGATGTGGGTGATGGCGGATGCAAAGCGGATAAGTTCTTGCGAGATGTGCGACTGCTTACGACTGCGCTAGAGAAGACACCGAATAATGACCGATACACATTTTATTTGGCAAATAGCTATAGGGATTCGGGTCAAAAAGAGCGTGCCATCGAGTTCTATAAGAAGCGCGCGAAATTGGGTGGTTGGATAGAGGAGGTTTGGTATAGCTATTTTGCCATCGGCAGATTATACAAAGAGTTGGGTGACATGGAGCGCGCCATCTATTACTGGATGGAGGCATTCAACGCATTCCCGAACCGAATAGAGAACCTATATGAAATCATACATTACTATCGAAATAGGGGTAATAATGAACTTGCATACAATTTCTATCGCATCGCTGACAAGAAGCGTGGAGAACATCGAAACGTCGATTTCTTGTTTATGGAGAATGACATTTATCATTTCAAATTGGATTACGAATTATCGATTATTGCGTATTACCATAACCCGGACAATTACGACCTTATGAAATGTAGTATCAATCTATTGGCATATCCTCATGGAGAAAAGCATATTGTAGAGAACATTCTCAGTAATTACAAATTTTATAGCGAAATCATACCCGGAACTAAACCGTATTTGCACGCCAATGTTCGGTGCGATTCTCTACAATGCAGCACACCGTCGATTTGCACATTCCGAGGTAAGCTAATCGCAAATACACGATACGTGAACTATAGAATCAATGATGCAGGTGGTTATGTTAATGGTGAATTCATAGAGACCGCGAACGTCATTTCGAGAACCTGGAATGATGCTACCGATGAATTTTTCGTCAAACACGATAAATCACGTGATGGGCGGTATGTAGGTATCGAAGACATTCGTCTATTTGAACACAAAGGTAAATTATTGTATAATGGAAATCGGGGTATGAACGACCGATTTTATGTGGAACATGGCGAAATCGATTTTGATACGGGGGAAACAAAATCGGTCATATTGAGTGCACCTTTTCAGACGAACATCGAAAAAAATTGGGTTCTCTTTGAAGATGCAAAGGGTAACTTGAAATGCATTTATAGTTGGCACCCGCTGGTGATTGGTGATTTGAAGGATGACGGAGCATTCAATAAGACACACGAATTAAGCACGTCGTTTATATTTAGTCGATTTCGTGGGTCGACGAATGGTGTGAGAGTGGGCGACGAAATTTGGTTTATCTGTCATTTAGTGTCATATGAGAACCGGCGATTCTACTATCATTCTATGGTTGCAATTGATGCAAATACTCTCCAAATAAAGCGATACACACCATTGTTCACATTTGAAAAGGAATGTGTCGAATATACACTTGGGTTTGCGCCATTTAACGAAAATAAAAACAAAGAACAGTTTATTATAGGGTATTCGCGGATGGACCGAAGCACTGAGTATAAGGTAGTTGATAAAAAGTGGTTCGAGGGGATGTTTAACCGGCTGAGGGGAACCAAGGTTCCCCTCTAACCCCTCCTTTTGTTTTTTAAGTTTTTATATTGTGCTACTCCTTCTTTTTGTTTTTTAAGTTTTCATATTGTGCTACCCCTCCTTTTGTTTTTTTAACTTTTATCTATACAAAGAAAAATTGAATTGTTTTATAAAAATAATTCAATCGATAACATAACTAACCAATCAACAATGTCTTTCCAAGATGCACTCCAAGAAATTATGACCATCGGCGAGGAGAAACTGAACGAAGGTGACTATATCACAGTGAGCAATCATTTGAAAACTATTTACAAAAACGTTATCAAACCACACAAACAACGGATTGTGCCAGTGCACATCATCCGCAATTACGACCGTATAATTTCAGAAGACGACCAATTGGATAAAAATGTATCTTTCGCACTAACGGAAGAGGAACAGATATTAGTTATGAAAGACCGATTTCGTAGATACTACGAAACTGAACTAGAGGAGCTGAATGAGAGTATAAAAGCTACATCGCAACTATTAAAAGAAACACGTGAAGTGAAACAAGACTTATACGCAGAATACAAATATTCGGGGTGCGAGGAAGAGCGAAGCGCACACAAATCCGCATGCATGCGCGAGCGAGATATAGCAAAAAATTTGCACGAGTTGAAAACAAAACTAATTCTTGTTAAACAGGATATGGCTGCTAGACTAAACTATAGGTGAATATTCTGCGGCCTTACAAACGCCGTATGTCTTACGATGCCACTGCGTGATACCATGTTCTCTGATACCCGCTAAATGTTTTGTAGTGCCATAGCCCACATTCTCATGTAGCGAATACCGAGTTTTCAACAGTGGATACTGTTCACACAATTCCAATATATACTCGTCGTGTGCATTTTTAGCCAAAATGGACGCCGCCGCAATAAACGAATAGGTTCCATCACCCTTCTCCACAGTAACGCTCGGGATTTCGCGCAATGTTTCCGTTTCATTATCAAACGTGGTATATGGCGGGAAATCATTACCATCGACGACCAGCATCACATCTTCACTACCGATTTTAAGCATCACTTGTTTAATGGACTCGCGCATACCTCTCAGCACGGCTTGGCGGATATTAATTTCGTCGATAACCGACGCCTCGATGAAATGGATGTGCCACGCAATAGCGTGCTGTTTGATATAATCCGATAGTTCGCGCATTTTTACCCTCGATTTTATTTTTTTACTGTCTTTCATAAGTTCATGACGAAACGAATTATCTTTAGGTAGAATTGCGGCGGCAACGTAGAGACGACCGAACATTGGACCGCGCGCGCATTCGTCAACGCCAATTTCATATTTGTTAGATTCGTCGTATATCGGTAGCAATGACATTTTTTTATTTAGTTATAATATATAAGTAATGTTTAACTTCAATTTTAAATTGAAATTGACGCCAATATGGTTATTATTTATACTATTGGTGGTCTTAGTTATCGCAGTAGTATTTGGTGCGAATTCATCTAAAATGGAGGGGTGGGTTAACTATGAATCGGGAACAACACAACTTACTGCGATTTCGCCGACTACATGGTATCAGAACACGCTCTATAAATTGTATGACAACAACTTCATTGACTATACCAATGGTAATCTAGTTCGTGTATACGAGAATGAAAGCGGTGGAAGTAGGTTGTTTAATCAATATACGGTTACTGTAAGGAACGGACAGACCACGTCGTATAACACGGGTGTTAAATGGACGCCGTCTTCGACGAATGTGCTTTCCAGCTCGGTTGCACCATGGTCGGTTTCCAACACGGACAACAATTATAATTTGCCCACTATCACTGACACATCGGTGATTTATATGCCTTGGGGAACGGACACATATGTTCATGTGGTAGACAATACAAAGACTGAAAAGAATGGTAGCACGTTTTATATTGGTGGATGTGATGCCGGACAGAACAACTGCACGACCAAGAAGAAGCTCGAATATGGTGTGACTGTCGACTTGACCGGAAAGATTGATACGACGGCTACCGAGTCGGATGTGAAAACTGCGACAGGAGTGAGGTCGGGGCAATTATTATACAAGTTGGCGAATGGTATTTTCTATGATATTTCTGGATGCTTTTACGTAGCTACTACTGGCGCTACCGGTGCTACCGGTGCTACTGGTGCTACTGGTGCTACTGGTGCTACTGGTGCTACTGGGGCTAGCGGGGCTAGCGGGGCTACTGGGGCTACAGGTGCTACAGGGGGTAGTGGCTCTGCTACTGGCGCTAGCGGGGCTACTGGGGGTAGCGGGGCTACTGGGGCTAGCGGGGCTAGCGGGGCTACTGGGGCTACCGGTGCTACAGGTGCTACAGGTGCTACAGGGGGTAGTGGCTCTGCTACTGGCGCTAGCGGGGCTACTGGGGGTAGCGGGGCTACTGGGGGTAGCGGTGCTACTGGAGTTTCTGGTCCTGCCACATTTACATACTACACAGGTCCAAAAACATGGGATTCCGCGGAAGCAGATTGTGTATCGAAGGGTGGACATCTGGCATCTATCAAAGATGCTGCCGAGAATGCAACTGTTTTAGGAACGATTGCGGCTGATGCTTGGATAGGCGGAAAATATATATCGCCAACTACAAAGAACTGGACAAACGGCGATGCGTATACATACAATAATATGAATTCGCTGGATACTTATGTTACTCATACTACTAACGATAGACTTTGGATGAGGAAGAATGCGATTACTGGATATCTTAACTTCCCAGCTGGAGTTTGGCAAACTTCATCCGGCACCGAAAATAAACCATATGTTTGCAAGGCAAACTCTGTTTCCGGTTTCAGGAATATTGAGGGTATGGCAACTGGCACAACCATCACAAAATACGACCGCTATGGCGCAGTGTTTACTGGTAATGCGGTGGCTATGAAGGATGAGCTCAACGAAAAGTTCGAACCATGTATTTTCAAGATTAATGCGACTGACTCTATTATTTGCGTGCCGACTCGTCTAAATAATTTGATTGCTGTTATATCTAGGAATGATACTACCAAGAAATATACCATTTCGGATGTTGGAATGTATACCCCTTCGATTAAATTGACAGTTGCTCCTGCTACTGCTACTACTACTCCAGGCGCTACTACTACTCCAGGCGCTACTACTACTACTCCAGGCGCTACTACTACTACTCCTCCTGCTAATACAGATGAGTCTGAATACTGGAAGAAGTATTGGTATTGGCAGACAGAAGGCGGAACTAAGATGTCAAGTGATTATATCCTAAAGTCGCAAGTAATACCGCCGGTATGCCCAGCTTGCCCCAACTGCACTACAGGGTCTTGTGGAACAAGTGGCAGCGGAACAAAAACTAGCACAAGCACCGTCGGTTCCGATGTTGCCGGTGTATTCAAGTCGCTGATTACCGGAACGACAGACGTAGCGAAGGACACAGTTTCTGCCGGCACCGGTCTCGCCAAGGACACCGTTAAGGGTGGTGTGGGTCTCGCTAAGGACACCGTAAAGGGCGGCGTTGACCTTACCAAAGATGCAGTCACTGGAACGGTTGGTCTTGCCAAAGGTGCTGTAACAGGAACAGTTGGGCTGGCTAAGGACACTGTAAAGGGTGGCGTCGGCCTAGTGAAGGATACTGTGAAAGGCACCGTCGGTCTAGCTTCCGATGTTGTAGGTAGCGGAACTGGGTTAGTTACTGGATCTGGATCTGGATCTGGATCTGGTTCTGGATCCAGGTCTGGTTCCGAGTTACCTGTTAGTTATTTCGATTCATATACATACAATGGAACCTTATCCAACAAACCATCAACCAATTTCATGCCCGTAACCGCAAGTTTCAGCGCGTTCAGCAAGTAAACATTCGTTCAAATAGATATAAAAATAAATGTTCTCAATATAGTAGTCTATATGGAAAACATTAATAAAATACTGGGTAGAGAGGAAATCGCCAATCAAATAAAAAACATACTGAATGATTTTGATAAAAATTGTAAAAATGTGAATTACAATAAGGGAATCTATATCTATGGCGCTTCCGGAACTGGTAAAACTCATTTTATAATGAAATTGCTCGAAGAAATGAACTACGATATTATTCGGTATGACGCCGGTGATGTTAGAAATACATCGCTAATTGATACAATTACAAGTAATAATATGTCTTGTCGTAATGTTCTCCACATGATGAAGAAAACCGTAAAAAAGATAATCATTGTGATGGATGAAATCGATGGTATGAACAGTGGGGACAAGGGTGGGCTCACGTCACTCATCAAATTAATTCGACAGAAGAAGACGAAGAAGCAGAAACTAGAGGACGTGACACTGAATCCGATTATTTGTATTGGTAATTATTTTTTGGACAAGAAAATGAAGGAACTGATGAAGGTTTGCACAGTGTTCGAATTGAAAACACCGACACCTCACCAGATGTCCCTATTATTAAATAATACTTTGAAAATCGAAAACGGAGAAAAAAATAAGGACACAGAACGACTGAAATCAATGGTTCTCGAATATATACAAGGCGACCTAAGAAAATTACAATTCATACAACAGTTAAATCAAGACATACTAAACGAGACATTCATAGAGAACATATTGCATATTAAATCGCATAACGAAGATTCAAAGAAGATAACCAAGCATATCATTAATCAGCCAATGTCCCTATCCGAACACGCCACGTTCATTAATGAGACGGACAGAACCATAGTGGCTCTCTTATGGCACGAGAATATTATCGACGCGCTCGATAAACACACGCCGCAAAAGACATATCCATTTTATTTGAGGATACTTGATAATATGTGTTTCGCGGATTATATTGACCGCATCACATTTCAGTATCAGATATGGCAATTTAATGAAATGAGCTCGCTTATGAAGACGTTTTATAATAATAAAATATACCACGATACATTTCAAAACAAGGCAAAATTGGACGAAATCCGATTCACTAAGGTTCTCACGAAATATTCTACGGAATACAATAACCAGCAGTTTATTTATGGCATGTGTCAAGACCTCGACATGGACAAGAAGGATTTGATTGCATTCTTCCAGGAATTGCGCATTTATTATGGGGAAAACTTCCAGTCACAAGCGGAGATTTTAAATCAAGTAGAAGAGTCATTTGAGAACAATAACGTTAGCAAACTTGATATAAAACGTATGTATCGATATTTAGATAAGAATGTGAAAAAAACAATTGCGGATGATGAAAGCGTTAGTGATGAATAATTAGACTTTTACAAATAGTTCGGGTTCGGATTTCAACCTTTCGATGAACACTGTAGGTTTAGGTTGAGGCGTCAGTTTAGGTGGAGGCGTTTGCAACGGCGTTTGTTTCCGAAGCGTTTCAATCTCCGCTCGCAATTCAGCTTCAATAATAGAACTCTGCTTTAGTTTGAATTGAAGTTCGCTAATTTGCGATGTCTGCATTATTGCTGATACTGGTATTGTTGCTTGCACTGGCGCTGGCGCCGGTGGTTGTTTCCGTAGCCTATCAATATCCGCCCTTAAATCCGCTTCAATAATCGCACTCTGCTTCAATTTGAATTCCAGTTCGCTAATTTCCTTCTTCAACTTCTGAACATTACTCGATGGCGCCTCAATCGGCTCCGAGAACTTAACCGTCGTCTTCTTTTCTAACATATCTTCAAGTTCATCATTTCGCGCCATAACCGCCTTTAAATTACTACGCAGCCCATTTATCATATTAATGATTTCATTTGGGTCAAGAGCCACGGGATCCTTACCATCTTGCTGCATAATAATCTGCGGTTGCTGTTGTTGTTTGCGACGCTCATCAATCTCCTGGGTTTGTTTCAATACATCGGGTTTCATGCTAGGTTTTCCAGCTTCATATTTAGCAAGTTTTTCGTCTATATCAGTTAAGAAAAATCTCTTAATTTTCGACTCATCTGTAAATTTAATGAACATATCAACCGTTTTATTGGATTCCTTCACTACAGAACTATTCGGATTATCCAAAAGCCTACGCTTATCAAATGTATTATGGACATGAGAGAAAACCAGGATAGTCTTCAATGGGTCCAACTGCGCAAACGGTATCGTATAATCTTTGAGAAACTCACGCTCCTCCGCAATGCAAGCAGTCTCGTTGTATTTCGTGATATCTAGTAGCTCACGTTTGAATGCAAACGTTCCCGCCGTAGCATGATTTGGACCATATGGCCCAAACTGATACATCTTACTAATATGCTTAAAGTATAAATATAGTTCGCTGGACCCGGCACATAGCGCCTTCTTGTTCGCCGTCAATACCTCGACTGCATGTTCAATCCGCTCGGGTGGATAATAATCATCATCATCCATATACACAATAATGGAACCCTTCGCCTTCTCATGCATTAGATTACGCTTTGCGCCGAGTGGGATTTTCTCAGGCAGTTCGTAGTATTTAATCTGTGGTATATTCGAACCTTTTACCAGGTCCTTAATTTTATCAGTTCCATCATCGATAATAATCCATTCAATAAGGTCCTTCGAATATGTCTGGTTTCGGAAACATTCGAACATGATGGGTATAAATGGGCGTCGATTGAACGTAGGCGTGCATACAGACACAAATGGCTTGGATTTCTTCGTCATATTTAGAATATACTATTTACATTCTAAATTCTTTTTGAAATAAACATAACTTTATATATTACTCCGCCGATTGCTTAAAATACATTGTCAAACCATCTACGAAGGTTTTATTTGTCAGTAGTAACATAAATATACTGCCAACACCAGTCAAATAATGTGCTTGTCTAAGACCCTTTGATTTTATGGGTGCTGTGCCAGTTCCAGTCATTCGGAATGCATTACTACGTGCACCCGAGCTAAATCCTCTAGCTCTAAACCCTCTAGCTCCTTCAGTAAAACCTTCCGGTCCGTCATATCTACTAGTATGAATATTATAAATAATAATTGGTATCAATACCCATATATGTATGTTTTCCAATATTACTTTTCCGAAAATCTTATTGAATCTACTTATAAACTTTTCGAAATCTGTCCCAATTTCAGGGCATTCGTAAATATCATCACTATCTCCAACAAATGATTTGTTAATATCCAAAATTACCTGTATAAAATTCAACGGATTTTTTCTATTATCCATCATACAAAGCATTGTAACATAAAATATAAACAATGGTATGATAAATTCGGCAATAAATACAAGACCCAACGCAATGCCAAAAAACAATATCCATCCCAGAATCAATCGAGGGTCTACAAATACGGCAGTTTTGTATTTTACAATAATCATGCTTATTTCATATACCATCGCGATGGCAATAATTATAGTGGTAGTTTCATTAAGTTTATAACTCTTCGGGTCGGTAAAAAGCTTGAATGAATTCCCAAACATCTTTACAAAATAATCGCTTGCTCCTTTAGTTTGAAAATAATATGTTGCAATTCCAGACAACATGAATAATAATGCTTTAAATGGAATCTGTTTAATCAATGGGAATGATTTTTCGAACGCATACATAAAAATTCGTAGTGGAGCTAATGCAATCTTTAACGGAAGTGCGCCGTCTATTACGGTTGTTGCTATATCCGGAGGCGCGTCTGGTGGTTTTGGTTTTATTATGGTATCTATTAAACTTGGAACTTCTGGCGACGAATATAAGAAATATAAATTGTATGTTATGAATATTCCTATTAAACCGGTTAAAACTCTATGGACCATTCCAGTGAGATTTTTATAGTCTGTGTCATCTTTGCTCATAGGACGTTTCAGATGTCCTACTTTGTATAAACCAAGAGCAATTAACAATGAAAGATTGTATGGAAGGGTCGATACATAAATTAGAGAATCGGTTACCTTTTGCATTAATGTTTTTTCTTTTGGTGTAGGAGCAGATGTAGATTTAGGTGTAGATTTAGGAGCAGATTTCTTTGTAGATTTAGGTGTAGATTTAGATGTAGATTTAGATTTTTTTTTACCTCTTGCCCCTTCCACAAACGGTTCAACGTCCAGATTCTCTTCAAGTTCCTCTTCTAGATTTTCTTCAAGATTTTCTTCAAGATTTTCTTCAAGATTTTCTACAACGGGGTCAGCATCATATACACTTTCCAAATGCGGTAATTTCGTAAACCCCTTCTTTTTATTATTGATGCGTCTAATTTTTTTTTCAATTATATCGATTTCATTCGTTTTTTCGTTATCCATACCTTCTACAACACTCGTTTCGGCTATATCTTCTTTTTTTTCATCGAATTTTATATTTTTCTTCCATTTGGTTTCACTCATTTATATAGGATGATAATATAATTTTACTTATAGTATCATACGCTAAATCTATCTAGCCAACATCATTCCACACTGTCCAGATATGAACGATAGAATATTATAACGTTCTTCAAACACAGTTAAATTATAATTGTATTCGAATAGTCGCCAATTCTGTTTATTGGTTCCAATAACATTTCCATCGCCATCACAGATAACATTAAAGCTACTGTTTGCAGCATCAAACGGAGGAACATATGTGGTTATTTCCAGTTCAATCAGTTTAAATTTACTCATATTAATTGCACCAGATGGTTGATATTCAAGAGGGTTTGTATTCAGGCAGAAATTATAACAATAGAGACCGTCTTTGGCACACCCATGCGTCCTCGTATATTTTTCCACATAATCGAAAATTCCGTGCGTCAATGAATTCTCGCGATATTCACCATTCAACAAAATACCCATAGACATCAAGATGTTTTTCTGATTTGCAATTTCAAAAATACCAGTAAAAAAGTATCCTGTATTTTGATTATCTATTTCAAATCTCGGACCTATCAACTTATTTGGTAGTGCTGCGTCGTTGGTATAAATACTTGTTGTATTTACAAGACCGGGGTCATTTGCAGGAAGGGTAGCTGGTGCGTTATCTATATTCGAAGGTGGCATACGGTATGGCCAATTCGTATAATTACTCCATTCGTTCCTCATATTCACATCGTTTCTTTGTAGGTAAAACATCCAACTGGAAACCATACCATTCGACGTCAATTTGACTCGTTTGGAACCAGTAATATTTTGGAAATCGTAACGTATCACATCTTTTACTAAATAAATCTGGTCTTTAGCGGCAAATAATTGTGCCTCGTCTTTGGAAAGGAAACAATATGTCGAAATTAAATGGATATCAGCATTCCATACATTCGTTTTATTACCATAATTCGCTGCATCTAAATAAATTGATGGCGGCGATTGTAGGAAGCGATACATCTGTAGTTCTTCACGGTTGAAATCTGGTTGAATGTATGGAAACTGATTCGGTTGGTCAAATATATCGCGAACTTGGAATAATTCTTGGATTGGGCGGATGGTAATCGTAATTTCCAGTTCAGCATATTGTAAACATACGAGAGGGAATGCACAACGGGTATCCAAAGTAAACCATGTGTTAATCGGTATATAGAGTGTGCGCCCGCGAATTGATGGTTCCGAACCCGCAGCATTTCCTGTATATAACGCGGATGGGTAGGCATTCGAGCGACCGAATGCCATAGCCGGATCATACACTTCTTCAATATTACCAGACATTTTATTGAATAGCTCTTTCTTTTCGGCAGTGAAATCACGCTCCACCATCGCAGCAAGATATTCACCCGTATATTTCTGCAACGTCACTGAACCACACGAAATAACGACTTCGCGAATCATATGGGTTCCGATATCATTAATCCATTTGAAATCATATGGCGCCCATTTGGCATTTGTCTCCGTTGTGGGATTATGGATAGGACTCCATATATCGGGTAGAGTTACCACCAAATATGTGTCCATCAGAAGTTCAGCATATCGCTTTATTTTGAACTTGAATACGGAATCATCGGCAGTTCGGAGGTCACGGGAGCCTTCGTAATCCAGCCTAAATTTTTGGAGTCCAAAATTCGTATATTTAGAATATGTTACATTGAAGAACGTCTTTGTAGGTGAACCGGTTAATATCACATTATTGGCGCCTTCCGATATAATATTTAGTAATCCGCCCGCCATTTATTATACTATACTATATCAGAACAATTTATATTACTTTGTAAATATATAATGACTGTATTTAAACTAATTTTACTATTACTAACTATATCTATATCGATACTCCTGATTTATAAGTTATTGACGAAACATGTGATTATTGAAGGCGCCGGTGACCCAATTGCAAAGAAAAATGACATGGATGCAGTCACTGGAAATTTTGCGCCGGAAATAATAGTCCCGGCATATATAGTTAAAGCATCTTATCCGAGACCAGCAGTAGTCAGTAATTCAGAAAGATTTAAAAATACACAAGATAAAATGCAATTGGTTTTATTGAGACAACGTTTACGCATTGCAGAATCGCAGTATAATGTCGAAAAAAGAAAGCTCACAACCAAACCGACACCTCCCAAGAAACCAAGTGGGTTCAAAGCGGCTATGGCTTATCCGAGTGCAATTGCGAAATATGGAGTCAGTTTAGCCAAATATAACATAGAACGTGGTAAGACAGAAAAACGATTGGATGAAATTAAAAAACAAATTCAGATAAATATGGACTCGATTGCAAAAGCACAATTGATAATTGATGGATTTAATTGTAAGGTAACTAGTTATACTGATGCGTTGGCCGAATACAACTCCAGAAATGACGATAATAATCATAGAAATTATAGACTCAAGGACTATTTCGTAAAATCATCGTATAATTCCGCATTCACCGGAAACTATATGAATACCGAAATGATAAAACTTCTTTTGAATCGTGGATGCCGATTTTTAGATTTTGAAGTTGTTAATTCAAGAGGCACACTCTATGTTACGGATAGTTCCATTGCGTCGGATAGAAGCAAGCAAATCACTCTGGGTAGAGCGCTCGGTGTTATTAATAGAACATTGACGAAGGGTGACCCGGTGTTCGTAAATCTGCGTTTGCAAAATCCATCATCCATTACATACAATAATCTTAAATCCACACTACGCATATTACAGTATGAATTGCGTTATAACGGTCGTCCAATAGATAATACAACACGTATGAGTGAAATACAGGGTAAGTGCATAATCATAGCTAATTATGATATAAAGGATAAAAATGGTAAATCTGCTGTAGATATCGTGGCGAATAAGTCTGCTACTGGGTTGTGCACCTATCAAAATAGTGTTATTGCAAATTTGAGCGCGACTACAGATGCGGGAACAAAGCGAATGACCATCGTCGAACCGAATAGTATGGGTAGCTGGTTTGATACTTCAGATATCAGTGTGCGTCGCCTAGTTCTCGAATATAAGGCGAATTTTACCCCTCAGCGTTTCTATAAGAGAACAGACGAACTTACAAAATACGAGAACATTTTTAATGATATGAAGTGTTCATACATTGCTATGAAACACCTAGATAAACAACTATTTGATAAATTGGATGCAGCCGCGGATGTTGTTGTTTGATGAATGAATAAAAATATTACAATATAGTATACTATTAATGAGCAAGTATAACACAGATTTGTGTGACAATGATATGACATTCGCAGATTGCGAATTGGCCATTCTGCGTCACGCCGTGGATGAAAGTGATGAGAAGAAATCGAAACGTTTAGCCAACGCGAAAGAAATCACCGAGATGATTAACGTTGTTGAGGATTTTCTCCGGAAGAAACATCTGATTTGTTATGGAGGAACCGCTATCAACAACATTCTACCCAAACAGGCGCAATTTTATAATAGAGATTTAGAGGTTCCGGATTATGATTTCTATTCGCCGAATGCAATGGATGACGCCAAGGAATTGGCGGACATTTTCCACGCCAAAGGATTCAGCGAGATAGAGGCGAAAGCGGGTGTTCATTATGGCACATTTAAGGTGTTCGTTAATTTCATCCCTATTGCTGATATCACGCTGTTGCACCCGACAATTTTCAAATCCATGGCTAGAGAGGCCGTGCAAATCGATGGCATTCTGTATTCCCCTCCGAATTTCTTACGTATGAACATGTATTTGGAACTATCGCGCCCAGAAGGCGATGTATCCCGTTGGGAGAAGATATTCAAGCGTCTTACCCTGTTGAACGAATATTATCCGTTTGCGATAACGACGCGATGCGATAAAATCGAATTTCAACGCAAGATGGAGCATGATGCCGATAAATCCGAAGAATTATATCATGCTGTGCGCGATGCATTCGTCGATGATGGCGCGGTATTTTTCGGTGGTTATGCAGCTCGCATGTATTCGCGGTATATGTCGAAAGACCGAAAGGAGATTATTCAGAAGATACCCGATTTCGATGTTCTCTCTGAAGACCCCGACCGGTGTGCGAATATTTTGATTGAGCGATTGAAGTCGAAGGGGTTTAAGAATGCCACTAAGAGGCATTACCCCGAGATTGGAGAGATAGTGCCTGAGCGTATTGAGCTCGTCGTTGGAAAGGAAACACTGGCATTCATTTACAAACCGATTGCTTGCCATAACTATAATGTTTTGAATATAGATGGTAAGGATATCAAGATTGCCACTATCGATACTATGTTGAGTTTTTACTTTGCATTCTATTATTCGGATGAGCCCTATTATTCCAAGGACCGTATCTTGTGTATGGCGAAGTTCTTGTTCGACGTGGAGCATAAGAATCGTCTCGAGCAAAAGGGTATTCTCAAGCGTTTCAGTATCAATTGCTATGGAAACCAGCCTACGCTGGAGTCGATTCGCGCAGAGAAGATGGATAAGTTCAAGGAACTCAAGGACAAACGTGGCACAAGAGAGTATGACATGTGGTTCTTGAAGTATTCGTTTGACAAAAAGGAATCGGAACCTGTGCTAAAGAATAAGCCTGAACCCAAGAAAAATCAAAATAAAAATAAAAATAAAACTGAAAGGAAGACTATAAAGAAACGTCAACAAAGAGGAACACGAACTAAGCTCGGCGATTTTTTCACAAGAGCATTTAGGCCATTAAAGAATCAATAAGCATTTTTGTTATTATACATAAATAACAAAAAAACTGAAAAAAAAGCCCCATTCCGGGTTCGAACCAGAGACCTTTGCATTACAAGTGCAACGCTCTACCACTGAGCTAAAAGGGCAAATGAAAGGTCCGATACGGGGATTGAACCCGTGACCTCTCCTACCCAAAAGGAGAATCATACCTCTAGACCAATCGGACACCCTCCAAATAATAGTCGTATCTCCTATTTAAGTAGTTTACTCAGATATCTGTTAAATATTGTATAGTGTTTTGTAAGCTGTAGAATACACTTCCAAACAAAACGCTCTTCAGTATCATGCCATAGAAATTCACATTACCATCGGGATTATACACTGACAAGAATGAAAAATTCCTATATAACATCGTTGTCATCATAGGCATCTGGAAAATAAAAAAGATGAGTGCTACCACAATCGGCGTTTGCAAATCCGAGAGTATCCGGTCGACCATGCTCGTCTTCGCCTTACGGTTCTCATGTTGTCGTATGCTCGTGTTCGTGACATCCTCGTAGTCCTTCACATAATCGCTTGTCAACTTGGCGCGAGGAATATAATTTGGTTGTATCTCCTCGTCTTGCTGGTAACCAGATTGGTCCATCGGTATGTCACGAGACGGTAATCGCATCTGTGGTGTTTCCTCCTGGAAGCGAACCCGCGCATCAGGTTTCGCCTGTGGCGGGGCCATAACATTCGGCTGTATCGCATTACCATAAGGATTTGGATGAATATTCATCGGTGCATACGTCGGATTTTGTTCCGTCGGCATACGCATCGTTATATTCTCCGGCAAATCATCTATTCGGGTGGTGCTTTCCATTTTATAATATACAATTTATATAAAATCGAATTCTTTGACGAATATACCTAAAATAACCCGGATTTTGGCGGAACGGGTTCGGTCGGTGGCGCAGTAACATTAATCACTTTTAACATCGGATCGCATTTGGCAGTCTTCGTCGTATATTTGTAGCATTTCTCGTCATATTTGAAAATCTTTTCATCGAAGTCACTGATTACCGGACCATTGAATGTCAAGCATTTGTCACCTGTACATACTTGTCTAAAGAATGTCGCTATTCCGAGACCGAGCAAAACCGAGATAATGATCCTTCCCAGCTCTGTGTTTAATAAACGTTTAAAATTCATATATATATATACAATAGTCATATAAATTTTATTAAGATTGCATAGGCGTCTTGGCGATATCCTTGTCATTCGCCGGGCACTTCACTTCCTTCTCCACAATTGAAAAACATGAATTTGTCTTGTCGCGGTATTGTAGAATCTTCGCATTGTCGTGTGTAGGGTAGACAATAATCTTACGCTTTTCCGGAGCCGTTATGTAAACGGCTAGGAACCCTAATACGATACTAATCAGGAGAACATAAACATTAATGTATTTCAATAGATTCATTTTATATATTTTGTTGCTATTTTATTTCTTGTCTGTGTTTTTGTTTTTTCCCTTGTCATTCTTCTTTTTTCCGTCAGTTTTCTTTACCTTCGAATGAACAGGTTTCTCTAGATTACCCAGTTCCGCAATGAGTTTCTCATCATCGATTTTCTGCTGTGCAGAACTGCGCGCCTGCTCCTCTCCTGGAACGCGATACACGTAACTATTGGGCTCGGCGCCCTTCTCCATCGTTGCCTTATTCGCCTCCATCTTTTTACGCATTCGCTCCTTAATCTCCTCTTTCTTAGTCATTCGGTCCATAGCATTCGTATCTACGCGCATATTCTTACCAGCGAACTGCTTAAACAGTTCGTTCAACTTGTCCGCGCCTCCGCCCATCTCCTTCATCTTCGCCATAATATCACCCGCTTCCTTCATAATCTCCTCCTTCGAAATCTCTCCACTATCCATCTTCTCGGTCAATCTATCGCCGACCTTCTTTACAAGTCCCATCATCTTCTTGGGGTTTTTCATGAGATTCTTGAGAACATCCTGTGTGTTCTCCGGAGTGTCTCCGACTAGGTCATTGAAATCTCCCGAAATCTCCTCCGCGAGCTCCTTTGCAAGCTTGCCAATCTTGCCATCGAAAATGCCTTTTAGATGCTCATGAATACCCTCCATATCCGGCATTCCGTCCTCGGGACCAAACGTGAACTCGTGCTTTTCACCCTCGCCCTGACCCTCACCTGCAGTTTTGTTCGCCTCCTTGAAGAAATCGCCAATACCTGCCATCGTCTCCTTTAGCTTCTCTTGGAGAACATTCTCGTCAATTCCATCAAAAATACTCGCAGCATCTCCGAATTTCGTCTTATCATCAATTGAGCCAATTACATTGAATAGTATTAGCTGCAGATACTTCCAAATCGTCTTTTTTGTGTTCTCGCTCACGCCATCGCAATTGTATAGTGTCTTGAAATCCACATCAGGTAGGAACTTGGTGTTTGTATCGTTTTTCGCCTCGAAAATTTCTACATTCTGATACATGATATCGAAGAAGCGCTCCGGAAAAACGGTCAGACAGTAGTCGAACAGCTCCTTACACTCTTCGGGAGTTGCATCCGTCCACTTACGCCACTTATCGGAGAACTCAGGAAACGTTGTAGATAAATCTACCGTAAAATCATGAATAATTGATTTGAAATTATCCGGGACAGACATTATGAATAGTATTTGAAGAAACTATTTATATAATATTTCTATTATAAATATAAATGCGTGTCGGAGTTGTTGATATGTATAAGGATAAATCGCATAGTTATTTACCTATGGTTCTCGTTTCTATGGGTTATGAGGTGCTAGTGGTCGATTATAAAGAAGATTGGCTGGATACCATTAAGAGTATGCGCATCAAAAACTGGTTTATTACGGGTTCGGAATATGATGTACTGAGTCCGACTGCACCGAAAATAGACCTTGAAATATTGAATCTGAAAAACAAGCGTTTTTTCTTGATATGTTATTCGATGGAGAGTGTTCTCATACAATTGGGATGTAAGGGAATCAAACGCAAGAAGGCCATTCGGGAATTCTTTCCGCTCACTGACAAAATAGAAGCATATCGAAGTCATCATACGTATATTGTGCCAGATAGTTTGAAACCCGGAATGCGACTTTTAGCGACATACAATGATGATGTGATGACTGTGCAATATAAGAATCTAATGATGACACAATGGCACCCCGAGAGAACCCCAGATGGAATAGAATATGTTAAAAAATGGCTATAAATATATTTATTCTATATATAATCAAAAATGATTAACATACCGAAATTGAAGAATGATTTCAGCACAATCATTCGCCAGCGTAATGAACTACAAGACAAACGCACAACTCTCGAGGAAAAGTTGAGTGATATACGAGAACATTACAACGACTTGGTAAAAAATAACTCAAAAAAGATATATTTGTATTGCTTAGATTCGCTTTATTTCCAATATAAGATTTTGCGCGTGGAACTCGAACAATTCCAGAAGATGATATCGCTTATATTTAATCGTATGTATGGCGACTATTACAAACTATATAACATAATTAGTTCTCAATGTAAGGATAATTGTGTTGATATTATGTTACCCACAGACAACATTGTAGTATATAAGGACCTCGACCCTTTGACTGAATATAGTTTAGACGATGTAACTGTTACGCATAACGCAATAATAAATATGTTGCAACAATTGAATGGATTGTATGATTCGAAACAGAGCGAAATTGGTCGTCATAATAGTACTATGCGCGTTGGGTTCTCTGTAACTAGTTTTATTTCTACTTTGTCTTACGAAAACAAGTTGTTGGGAGAACATATTAGATTGTATTCCGATTATTTATCATTTTATCATTCATCGCAACGGAAGTATTTTGATATGGCCTTGTATAAAATCAACAATTTTATGAGAGAAATCGAGGATGAGATTTTGACCAACCATAAAAAGGATGCTCCAGTGGAGGAGATAATCATGGAAATAGAACCCGAACCAGAGCCAGAGCCAGAGCCAGAGCCATCTAAGACAGTAGAAACTGAGGCACCTAAGGTAGAGCCACCAAAGGCTACAGAACCTGAGCCAGCAAAGGCTACAGAACCTGAGCCACCGAAGGTGGTGGAACCCGAGCAATCAAATGCCACAGAACGGGAACAACCAGAAGACGAAATTAAGCGAGAAGAAGTATTAAACGATGATGATTTTCAAGTAGTTGGTAAAGGCGGTAAACGTGGTAAAAAGAAATAAATTTCTATGTATTAGTATATAACACATGGAAAAGCCGAAGCCTACCGATACTCAATCGGAAACAGCCGAAAGCAAAGTGGGTTCAACTTTATCGAAGAAAGACAAGCCAGTTAAATGGTCTCCAGAGAACGAGGTAATCATGGTGGAATGGTGCGACTGCGCCGCATGCTATAAATGGTTAAATTCTAGAGCTCATGCCAAGCTGAGTGTTGCACACGCCTGGTTTACTATACCGGCAATCACATTATCGACGATTACAGGAACTGCCTCATTTGCCCAATCAAGTCTACCTGTAGGTATGCAAGAATATGCGCCAGCCGTAATTGGTTCAGTGAATATTTTCATAGGTATCTTATCTACCATCCAACAATATCTCAAAATCTCCGAATTGAATGAGGCGCACCGTGTTTCCGCAATTTCTTGGGACAAATTCTCGAGAAACATACGTATCGAATTGGCAAAGGACCCCGACGAGAGGAGTGATGCGGGCCAATTTCTCAAAATATGCAGGATGGAATTCGATCGACTCATGGAGACTAGTCCGGCGATACCCCAAAAGGTCGTAATTGAATTCAATAAGACATTCCAGGGCAAAGTCGGTTCCAAAGAACGTAAGCGTTTTGAGGAACTACGCAAGCCCGATATATGCAACAGTATAGTATCTGCTAACGAAAGTCGCCATCATTGGTATAAAGAAATCGAGCATGTTGAGAACAAGATAGAAGACGATTTCCATGACGTCGATAACGAATTAATCGAATCTATTAAACATAAACACGAAGAAGACCAAACACGTATATTGGAGTTAGTCAACAAAGTCCGTGAAAAGGAAGAGGCGGAACTAAACACAAAGAGAAGACAGAGTGCAGATGCCGTTAAATACGAGGCTAAACTATATGAGGACCGCGAGAAACTACAAAAGTATATTAATGCATTTATGGATACGGTTGGGCGTAACCCGCATATTGATGAGATGACTGAGAATATGAAAGATAATGTTAGTAAGGATGCTATAGAATCGTTTCGTCATGTTTTATAATAACCTGAAGACTCCGGTGTATAAAACAATAGACGATACAACCAAGAAGCCCAATGCCTGCGCAGAGCTTATGTATGGCTTAGAGTATAAAATTGTTAACACGGCGAACATGAGAATCCAAACAGATATAGAGTTTGTATATTTGCGTGTTTGTGCTTTACTCTTGTTTTTACTCTTGCTTTGATTTTTATAGTCAAGACCTAATAAAAGAATCGGTATGGAAGATATCAATAAAACCATCCATATGCGATGAACAAAACTAATACCATCGGGAGGACGATTGTTATCTGGTGACACATATAATTTCGATATAATCGGTAAGGGTGCATCAATTATCTCCTGTTTTCCAAAAAACAATAATAGTAGTGGAGCATTCATATAACGCAATACTTTAATCATTATCTTCATAAAATCCGATTCTTCCTCTTCTTTTACTTCTTCAGGACCAATGTGTGGCCATAATAAAGATACAATCGTATAGTCAATTTCTTCTGTGCTCATATATATTACTAAAACATAAATAAAATGAACATAAAGCGTAGCCGACATACTCACTTATAAAAGTCGCCTCCCCCCTTTACAAACACTATGACCTACGAAGATATTGAAAGCGTTAGCGTTAGCGATAGCGAGTCAGACATTGAGGTCGATTCTGAGCTTTGGGCTAATGTCGATGTCGAGCCATCGATTGCTGACAGCGATAAGCGCGTGACGAAGCAGCAATATCAGGCTGAACTGAAGTCGTCTGACCCCGATTACTACGTCGTGACTAAGCGCGTTGGTAAGAAGATGAAGCGTATTGAGCTATACTCGACTCGAAGCAACCCTGGACGCCTGATTCGTAATCCCGTAGCGGGTTACAAGTCCAACGACCGCGTCGGAACTTTTGCAGAGCGTTCCTATTTCAAGATTCGCATGACGTCCATTGGTGATGGCATCGAGCCAATTACACTCTATTATGATTCGCCGGAGGGTTACGAGAAGCACCTCCATACTACGGTTTCGCATGAGATTAAGACCGCGTGGAGGAGTAGGTTTACTAGCAATTAGAGATAGAGATATAGATAGATTTAGAAGTATGATAATAAAATATGTTATTATTATATAATGTTATCGACGTTAACGCCTCCTATAATTACTGCTCTTAATAATGGAACGCTAAGCGGAATGCGTGCAATGCCTGCTAAAGATATAAATGCTGACGGAAACAGCATATTCTCAATGAGTCGTCGCCGTTTCAATCGTGTGATGCCTCTTTCGACCCAGTCGAATACGATACAGCAAGAAAAAAAGTGGTATGGGGTTAGTAATCGCGATGCGTCGAGGGTTACTGAAAGCGCTCGTGTGGCTGAAATCGGAATCGGAACCACCAACTCGAGTTTGAACCCTTTTTCGTTTAAATCTAGCGCTGAAAAGAATACTCGGAACCAAGCGCTCACTCGCGTCCGTGCTGGTGGAGCAGTTGTTCCGTTGAAGAAGACTAAGAGCACGCAGATTTTCTAAGCAAACGTCGCAAATCCTCCACGGACAATTTATATAAATATGCAGCCGCATAGTTACGAAGTGCCATTTCGTGCGAGTAATCTCCTTGACTTGGGTTAAAATCGATGATGTCAGCAACATCACCTTGACGACCGCATTTATAGTGGCCATCTTCAGCGTAGTCGCCAATCCCTTCATACCATTCTACAATATCAAACCCAAATTCCCAATTGTATACTGCTGAGAACTTAAAGTTGTCCTCTAAATAGCTGTCAAATTCTGGCGTATTCGTTTCGGTCTTCTCACTCCATCGTTTCCCATCATCGTCCTCATCCCACGAGAAGACAAAACATATATACTCTTCAACAATCTCATTCAGCATATCGATATTATACTATTACTATAATAGTATTATATCGATTTACAAAAGATTCATCTTGTATTTCACATATTTATTATAATTCGTATTTATGTATAATGCATCTCCCCAACCATGCTCGGTTATATTCTTAATAACACGCTTGAAATTATATTGTGCAAGGAAATCGTCAATCTCGTTAATCAAACCACAACCCTTGTAAAGTTCCTTTTCATTCACTTCTAAATATATTGCTTCAGCATGATGAATATACTTTGTCGCACCTTTTAGCGCTATCAATTCCGCGCCTTGTATGTCAAAATTCCAGAAATTACACCATGACATGTTTACTCGATGGCGCTCTACAAATGTATTTATGGTGATACTCTTTTGTATTATTTTATCGATATATACAACATGTGGATGCTCAGTTGCGTGAGTTCCAAACTCTAATAAACTGGATGACTGTCCGTTGTTTGAAATATTGAATGTTACCATAGCATCATCCACATCAGATACGACAGCGTGATATACGTTTGGTATTCCACGCTTAGTAGCCTGTTCGACTTTATCTGATATTGCATCTAACCATATGACATTCTCATTTGTTACACCTAAACTGTTATAGAATGGTAGTTCCTCGCATTCATGAGCGCCTAAATGAAATACGCCGGTAACTGTGATTTTATGCAAACTGAGTATTTCTTTTACCTTCTCAAATGGGATTAACATTATACAAAAAACTGTTATATTAATTTGTATTTTTTAACGTTTTTATTATGTCGCATGTTAAGAGTACTAATGGAATAGCCATTCGTATGACAGCATAAACCATATAGAGACTTCGGCGCAATATGCATAGACAAGAATGAGCAACAATGATGATATTGAAAAACAATATGGCGAGATGATGAAAGAATATGGCGATATGATGAAGGCCCTTGACAAATTATATGTCAATGTAGCCACACCGCTTATATATGTGGCTACGCTAACTGGATTTACATTCGGTGTATTAGGAGAAATTAATGCGTCAGAGTCGGGTCGCCCAAATGCAGCAATAACATCATTTGTAAATATAACCGGTCTCACTTTTATTGGCTTATTTTCTGGATACACTTGGCCAATTTCGATGCCATTATTGAGCATGGGCGCTCTGTATAATAGAATGAAGAAGAAGTAGTTAGTATTATTTATTTTGTTTGATTGAACGTTTTTTTATATGTTTAGTGTATAGTATTATGGCAAATGTTATGACTATTAATGGAATACCGATAATGACATATGGTCTAACTGGTATGTTAATTGGAATATTAACGTATTCGACATTTGCACCAGAACAACCGTCAACTAGTAGTAATGACGAAATTTTATCAACCTCATTTGCTATTCCTACGGTTGTCTCACCGATTCCAGCATTGTTGGCGCCGCCGACTTCGAATATGTTCAGCACAGACGATGAACCCAAATCAGTTACTGCATCTGTTACCGACGCAGCACAATCGGTTAGTGCATCAGTTACTAACACAGCACAATCGGTTAGCGCATCAGTTACTGATGCAGCACAATCGGTTACTGCGTCAGTGAATGATGCAGCACAATCGGTTACTGCGTCAGTGAATGATGCAGCACAATCGGTTACTGCATCAGTTAATGATGCACAAGAAAATGGAAATGAAAATGAAAAAGAAAAAGAGGAAGAGGAGCTCGGTTTACGTGGAGGGAAAAAAAAGAAGAGACATCGAACACGCAAATACAAACGCTAAATTATGTCGACTTTGACTGTTTGGATCTTTGGATTATTCTTTAAAATCTGTATGCGCCCCGACATTTTATAATCAAATGAACAAACATGTCCTCCGGTAAATTCAGATGCGAATGATTTTGCGGTTCTACACGAAGAACAAAATGTCTTCGGTAGATTATCTTCCCCTTTACATTTACACGCAAACCCGAAGAGTCCGACTTTAACGCTACACTCACTACACTTAGTTCGTTTTGAATCCATAATTGTTGGCTGTCCTATTAACTATCATAACAAATTTACATTCAATTTTATAAAATTGATTTAGTAATATAGAAAATATATTATATTACTAAAAAGACCAAATGAACTCTAGCGAAATCGGTGGACCTACATCGGCGTTTACACGGTATGTAAAGCAATCGGAACAAACAACTCAAGTTATAAACACACGAACACGGCGAAAGTCAGCATTCTCTCGAATAAAACGATTGTTTAGTATAGGGTCGGATAAATACGAAGACAAAACGATTACTTCAAAAGACTTAAATGATTCGCACAACGATTGAACAATAGATTAATCTCCACCTGGTTCGACCCAAGCGCCGTGTCATCGGGAATAACAGATACATTACCAGCCTTCCAACACAATATAGCAGGGATTCCATTCACCATCTTTTTTGTCTTGAGGAGTGCATATAGCTCGAAACTCTCATCGACATCGATATCGCAGCATACGACCTTGTCACCATACACATTCATTATCTGAGACATAAGTCCATGAACCATTCCCTTGATTGTCTGACAAGGTCCACACCATGTCGCACCAAGCTTCAGAATAACCAACCCCGGATTATTCGATAGGATGGTATTAAAGTGCTGGAGATTATCGAACTCGGTAATAATCGGCATTATAGTATATTATGCATATATTTTCTATATCTTTTTTCATATAAAACTAATCGTATTATATGTCTATATGGCCGCACCACACAATTTGAATGTCAGTATGTATTCGCTCGAGGAAATATTGAGTTTATTTGAACTATCATATGATATCGATTTAGAAGGTATAAAAAAGGCTAAAAGGAAGGTTCTCATGGTTCATCCAGATAAGTCTCGGCTACCATCCGAATACTTCATATTTTATAAACGTGCATTCGAGGTTGTCGTCCAATTCTATGAAGAACAAAATAGACACACCCGTAAAGCTGTGGGAGAACCTGCGAAATATTCTAACATGAATGTCGCCGATAAGAATGTCAAGCGGACCATCAACGAAATGAAAACGGAGGATTTTCATAAGAAATTCAATGAGATTTTCGAACAGAATATGACCACTAAGCCAGACCCCAGTAGAAACGAATGGTTTAAGAAAGATGAACCACTCTATAACGACTTGGGTAATGTATCCGCACAGAATATGGGCCGTGCATTCGACACTATCAAATCGAATAATGCACTGTCTATCCGTAATACTGGTATCCAAACACTTGGTGGTGGCGGAACCAGCTTATACGACGAAGATGATGACGACAGTTATGTAACATGTGACCCGTTCAGTAAACTGAAATTCGACGATTTGCGTAAAGTTCATAAGGACCAGACCATTTTAGCAGTGAGTGAGAAGGATTATGATACGATGCGCAAATATAGCTCGATGGACCACCTAATGCAAGAACGCGGGCGCGATAAGCTCACGCCACTAGAATCAACTGAGGCAGAGAAGATGATGGAAACGCGTCAAAAGGAACGCGAACGCCTTATAATGCGAAAACAATATGAGGCGAGTTTGAAAACCATGGAATACGAAAAGAAAAACAGTAGTGTATTAAGCAACTTCCTTCGGCTCGGTAATTGAAGCGACCTTTAGCTTCAACTGCTCTAATTCTTCCTGTAGTTTTTTCACCGTCCGGCGTAGCTCTGTCAAATCATCCTGTGGTCGAGATAGGTCTAATTCTCGTTGGCGAATCTGTTGTTGCAATAATTCCTCCATATTTTCGATAACTCCGTCGCTGACTTGTTCTTTGAAATTTGGTTCTGGTGGCGCCGCCTTATCATAATCGCGTCTTTGTGTCGCCGTATCATAATCTGGTCTTGGTTTGCTCCGGAGCGAATTTATCATATGTCCAATCGTCTCTTTGTTCAGTTGCTTCAAATCATAGCTTCTGTTCTTGTATTCATTATAATACATGCTTACGATTTCTCTGAACCAATCAGCTTGATATGACGCGGGGATTGTTTCGTGTAACATACCTACCTTTTGTATAGTATTCCATAGTAACGTTTGATTTTCAGAGCTTATATAACTCATCTATTATCATATAATTAATACTATCTTTATATGATAATTTAGTTGTCAGGTTTATGGTTTGGGCTTTTTATAGTCCAATAAGATAGTTTCTTCATGTATGACATCGTCTTCTGGTTCTTCTTCGCCCTCCTCCTGCTTTTGACGTATTCGCGCAAGCATTTCATCAACCATATTCATGTTATTTTTTAGAAGTTCTGTAATACTGAAATCTGCCCAGTTTGGACCGGAATTTAAAAATACTTGTACTATAACATTTTCTTTATTATCGTCTATTTTTGATTTCCGCACAACATATTTTATTTCCTTTTCGCCGTAGCCGCCAGTAAGATGTTTCTTTGTTTTTCGTAGTTTATCCTTCTGTTTATTAGTTTTGGTTTTAGTTTTAGTTTTATTTTCCATATCTATATCTTAGGAGTAGAAATATTCGTATCGCATTTTCTCCATATATTTGTCAGGGATTCTATATCTCTTAAAGAAATTTACTATATGCTTCGTATTCTTAAATGATTTGTCCTCGTATTTATTGGTAAGCATGGTTATAAGGAAAAATAACGAATACATACCACATTCCGTTCCACCATATTGATGTTCGAAAGGACTGTTTTCATATACCCGGAATCGCATATGCAGTTGCTTGGCCTGTTGTTTAATACGCGCTATCAAAATAGCGACCTCTTTTGGTATGCTCTCTCCAGCGCTATCAAAATAAAACATAAATCTGCGTTTCACATCGATAAACAGCGACACCCAATGAGAACCCGATTTCGTATGATCGTCTAAATTTAATATAATACCAATCTTAGTTTTACCCTTTTTGATGTATTCTGATAATGAAAACTTGCAAAGTGATTCCTCCACGCATGTGCCGTCCTCTACATAATCGAAATCTATATAGGAAGGTCCTAAGAACTGAAAATCTTTGTATCTCTCCATATATTGATTGATTACGTTTACTATATCTGTATCAGACAACCATTCGTTGATATTAAGACTCCATTCGGCAGGTTGTTTTGGGACGAATGCCTCGTTTTTGATTTTCTCTTTCAGTTCCGCATCGGGTATTTTCCCAATGACACATACATCGTCGCCATCGCATTCCTGCATAACGTCTCGAATGGATTGATTTCCTCCGAAGTTTATGCCGGACAGGAGTGGTTTCGTTAAACAGGATTTATCAGATATTGTGTGTCCGACGACTGCTGGGTTGCAATTGGGTCGGTTTTTGATGGTTGCTCTACCACCTTTTTTATATTTGTTTCTCTTTTTATATGATGTCATCTATAATATAAAAAGATTTTTATTCATCCGCTTTCTTTGCTCCTTTACCCCAGAACGAGTGCATTGGCTTGAATAGGACATCATCGTCATGGTCATCTTTCTTAGGCATTGGTTCAAACAGGACATCATCATCTCTGTTTGTACTTCCATTATCTGTTTCTAAATTCTTCATTTCAATAAAACGTATGCACGATTTCGAATACTGTTGAAATGCTTCGTCTAATTCATTCGTATTCTGTTTATTGCTATTTACCACATATTCTTCCGTGATTTCCAAAATGATATCCTTGTATTTTTTGATTTTACTCAGATATTGTTGAACTTCATCATATTTCGACGGGTCCTTAATCGCCAAGTATTTATTATACTGCTGTTTATTCATCAATAGCTCGAGTGTTATTTTGTCGACTCCTTCCATTTATATATAGGAATCATTTTATTTATTTCTGTTGTTTACGCGTTTTCTTGGATGCGGCTTTGGCCGCTTTATCTGCAGCTTTAGCGGCTTTGTCTGCGGCTTTGGCTGCTTTATCTGCGGCTTTGTCTGCGATTTTGGATGCTTTGTCTGCCAATTTATTGGCTTTATCCGCATCTTTTGCAGCTTTCTTGGTGCGGTTTAGTTCAGCCTTTGCTTCCATTTTATTGGCTTTCTCTGCGGTTTTTGCGGCCTTCTTAGTGCGATTCAGTTCAGCCTTCGCCTCGGCTTTTGCTGACTTTTCGGCCTCTTTGTGCGCTTTACGCGTCTTTTTATCATTCTCCTTCCTGTCTTTCTTTTCCTTCTTGTCCGCCAGCTTTTTCTCAATAGAGACTTTCACGTCTTCCAGTTGTTGTTGCATAGTAACCGTGTGTTTATCGACTAAACCCTTCAAGAGGTCATGTTTGATTTCATCGACATATTTATCCTCTGCTCTCAGTTGCTTCCTTAGTTTCTTTTCTGCTTGTTCAATCTCCTTCTTCTCCTTATTTTCATTTTTCAATTGACCTTTCAATTCAGTGGCAAGAGAACGTATGCGCTTCTTCTTCTGTTTTTCCATCGATTTGCGCGTTTTATTCACAACTTTCACTTGTTCAGCGAAGGTCTTTTCGTTCTCGCGCTTCATAGTCCTAGCTTGTTTCTGAGTATCCTTGATAACCAGTTTCACTACATTACGCTCAATGTCCCTCAAATCCGTCTTCAACATCTTCTTCAATTCCGTGAGCTTGTTTTTAAACGACTCTTCACTGGTTTTCAGCATGTTCTCCATTTCCTTGATTTTATTATCCTGTTCCTCCATTGCATAGACGAACGGTTCGATGCTCGGATGTTCCTTTATCAGTTCCGATACAGTTGTAATCGTCTTTCCGCATTTCGTCTTCATATTATAGTAGGTTCCCTCTTTAAAACGCTCATATTGTTCCGGATTGGCTTCGATAGTTGCAAGAATCTTCGACAAGTTCTCCTTCTTGAACAGTTTTTTCGCACTGATAGAACCACGCATCTCCTTAATTTCGTCTTTAATGCGCTTTACCTCCTCCTTCGCTTCGCTCACGATTTCGCGCATGTTCTTCTTGGCGATTTTATTGCATTCCTTCTCCATAGATGGTATGCTCTCATACTGTTTGCATGTCTTCTGGAGAACCTTGAATTTATTCACATCCAAATCACCAAGTTCTCCTTTCAGCGCCATATTCGAATCGTCCATTTGTTTCTTCAGGTCCATTATATCCGACTTGACTATTTCCCTCAGCGCGCGCTTATCAAATGCATTTACATCATCCATCTTCACTAGAGGAACATTCACATGGTGTATAATCGGCTGAGAGAACTGTCTGGCGTCCTTCTCGCGGTTCAAGTAGCTGACATACCCGGCGACATCATCCAAATATTGTTTTTGTCCAGGAGCGGAGAACTTACCACTATCCGGTTCCAAGTATTTATCAGTAAAATCATCAAAATGTATCGGCATCTGTTCTCCCATAGGTTTGCACAAATTGATAAGTTGAACCATTTCCATAGGATTGGTTGTTATGGGCGTAGCAGTCATCAAGAGAAGGCGAACCGAATTGCGTCCGGAAACAGCGTAGGAATTCATCAATGATTTGTGTAGGGCATCCATATCAGGGCGCTCTATAGTGGACAAATCGCTGCTTCCATACAACTTGTGTGCTTCATCGATGATAATCAATGTCTTGCGTAATGGGTCTGCGGCGCCATTGAGTTTCACAAGGGTATCATAATACTGATTGCGCTTACTAACGAGGTTACTGAATTGCTTGTAAGACATCGGTCGTATGCGCCAAGAGGGCGACAATAACTTCATACGCTTGGGCTGCTCCGACGGCATAGCGATTTCATTTGCAGTCAGTTTAGTCCGGATAACCTCGTGACACACCTGGTCGAACATATTTTTCCATATATCATTTTTCAGGGTTGTTCTCGTAACCCATAGAATCGTGTATCCCTCACTCTCGAATTGATTCGACGCAGCGGCGATGGCAGAACAAGTCTTTCCAGACCCAGTCGAGTGCCAAAGTAACATACCTTTGACCGGGTTCGACGGGACGAAGTAGTGCTTCAAGAAATCCTGTGTGGGCGTAAGGGTAATAACGGATGAGCCTCCATATACATAACCACCCGTTTTGGGTGCGCATAGGTTCTCCATCTTCGCCTTTTCCCATTTGTAGTCGCTGAAATTTTCATTGACATACTTTTTCAATTCCAAGTGTGTCATGCGTTCTGACTTCTTACTCATACCTGCGAGGTTTGCAGCCATAGCAAGTGCAAGCTCGGCAGGCATATCATCACGCACGACAAACGGAGACAGTTCGTCATGAATGATGACCTTTTGCTTTTTAGCACCACCACTAATCGAGAAATTATGGATGTTCTCATTTAAATCGTGGTCTACGGACCCAAGAATCGTCGCGCGCTCCAGTTCTCCGGTAAATGCAAAAAGGCGCAAATCCAAATTCATCGACTTCAAATATAGTTGGAATGCTGTTTCGGCATTACCCATGAGACCACGTAGTTCCTGTGGTATAAACATGTCATATATGAATACATGCAGAGGCCATCCCATAGTCGGGTGGAACTGAAGACCCTTCTGACCACAGGTTCTCGTGCCGCGTCCAATCACCTGCTTTTGGTCTGCTGCAGTGGACTGGGGTTCGAATATATGAATGTATTTAATATCGAACAAATCAATACCCTCCTTGAAACCACTGTCCATCACCATGATTCGCGCGTTCTCTCCATACACGTTATTCGGACGCTCGTTGAAACGCGCGAGTATATCCTTCTTGGTGGCGACACTAATCGGCTGGTCGAAAACTGTGACAGACGACATCAAATAGAAGTTGTTACCTTTCGTTTTGCGAAGCTCGTCCTCGGTCGTCATCTGTATTTTCTTGAACTTCTTCTTACCACTTGCGATGGGTTCCGCAGTGTAACCTAACGTCATTCCGGTGGCAATCAGAGCAGATGCAATGAGCTTTACACCATAGCTGTTCGACTTCAAGTCGGTGAAAATCAAATGCTTGAATTTCGTGCCATGCTCCTTCATGTCACTCTCATCCAACGATTCTATCTTTTTTAGGAGAACATTCAACTTCGGAGAATGTGTTTCTATATCTCCTAATATTATACTCGGGTCAGAACCAAAATCGACTAAATTATGTTCCTTTTTGACTTTAGACCAATTCGAACGTTTTTTCAGACACTCGGAGTCAAATTTAACCTGGACGTCGCTTTTCAGCAAATCAGTCGTTCGTTTAATTCGTTCATCAATGGGAGTTCCAACGGAAGAGTAAGAGGAAACAGAGGACGAAGAGGCAGAAGAGGAAGAGGAAGAATATTTTTTAGACGACGCCGCAGATGAGTTTGTCATGGTTTCCCATCCACTACTATTGCTCATTTTATATATAATGTTGGTAGAAATAAATATAATCGTATAGTATAATAATGACAAGTCTAGGAGGTGGATTACAAGGCATATCTGTCAAACAAACAGCAAACAGTTTAAGAAGCGGTGAAGATGTTATGACGCGTAGGGTGTTACGCACGTCATGGAACAACTCAGTCGTGCTGAACGCCTCGAGAGAAATTGGGGCTTTCCGCGCGGCGAACAATTTAGGCGATGTTCTCAACAGGCAGAATTACTCGTGTGGTGGACCGAATCAGGTCAACTCGCGTCCCGGCATACATGGCGATAGGGGTGGCTCGATTCCGCAACAGTGCGACGGAACCGGTCTTGCCGCTGCGTCGTGCAACCCTAAGTTTGTGGCCGATTCTTCTGACTACATAAAGTTCAAGAAGCAGCGCGCAGTTAGCAATAACTATAACGATAGCAAGTTCGGTGGCGACCAGTCGCGTGCTTCGTATTCGCCTTTAATGAGGGTCAGGCGTTAAAAAATCATATAGTATAATATATGAATAAGTATTTAGTCGAATTCTTGGGAACTCTCCTTTTCATCTATGTTATTTTAGCAACGGGTAACCCTCTCGCCATCGGCGCTACATTGGCGCTCGTTCTCCTGATAGCTGCGCCCATCTCCGGTGGACACATCAACCCCGCTGTCAGTGTGGTCATGGCCTCTGCGGGCAAGATACCGACAGCCGAGCTTCTACCGTATGTCGTCGCGCAGGTTCTTGGAGGATTAGTCGCTCTGGAGTTATTCAAGCGTTACAAACTTTGATTGTTCAATACTTTGAAACAGTAAAATTGATTTGGTCATGATATAATATATCATAACTAAAAAACAACACAAAACAAAATGAACTGTGAGATTTGCACCGAAACGTTTACCAAACGCAGGCAGCAGGTGAAGTGCCAGTATTGCGATATCACCGCTTGTGCCGAGTGTTGTAAGACATTCATCCTATCGAAAAACCGACCCACATGTATGAATAACGATTGCACCGGCGAATGGTCCAGAAAGCATATTCGAGAGAACTTTACACAGAAATTTATAAATACGGAACTGAAAGAGCACCAGAAGAATGTCTTGATTGAAACACAGATGGCGCTCATGCCCGAGACACAATTGGTTATAGAGGAAATTAAACGCAAATCTAGATTGAATCGGAAAATAAACGAACTTGTCAAGGAACGACAGTCAATCCGTAACCGAAACGCCCAAATTGAAGCAGAGAAATTGGGTGAATACAACCGGAAAAAGAAGGCGCTCGAAAATCTAACCAGTTGGCATACAAACTATTATGGTGGATTATATGCAGAGCAGATTAGTAAGGCACTCGAGGTTTTTGATAATGATGATAGTCGCATTCCAGATGACGGCTTACGGGATGCGCTTAAATTAATTGTGGATAACCATAAGTCACTCGAGGATAAAATACACGCGAACTTCCATGTGATTGAAACATATAAGACTATAAATTGCCCCGACTGGACTGAGTATGTCAAGCAGCGAAATGACGAGATTAGAGAATTCGATGACAGAATCGAGAAGCTCCGACGAAAGCGCGATAATGGGTCATCAAGACAACGTGCAGAGTTTATTCGTAAGTGTGGCGACCCCGAATGCCGAGGTTTCCTGAGCACTCGCTGGAAGTGTGGATTGTGTGAGAAGACGACGTGTATTGATTGTCATGAAGTCAAGGTAGAATCCGAAACAGAGGCTCAAACACACACATGTGATGCCGATTGTGTAGCAACGATAAAACTACTGAAAACTGACACTAGGAGCTGCCCGGGTTGCCAGGCGAGTATCTTTAAAATCGATGGATGTGACCAGATGTGGTGCACACTTTGCAAGACAGGATTCAGTTGGACCACTGGAAAAATCGAGATGAAACTCCACAACCCACACTATTATGAATGGCGTCGCCAGAATGGAGGCCTCGACCGCGAACCCGGTGACGTTCCCCGCTGTGATACTCCACAGGATATTGTGAATCGTATTATCAATTACTATAACATGGATGACCTTATAATAGAAGACAAAATAATTGAACTATGCCGCCGATGTGTCCATATATCCGCATACAACACGAATCCGACGGCTCCGGATTTCGAGAATGACCGAATCCGCTATCTGAACAACGAAATTAATGCGGAAATGTTCAAGAGTAACCTGATTCGAGCCAATAAGGCATACTCGAAGAAACAAGAGATATATACGGTATACGAGCTATTGGTAACGACGTTCACGGATATTATGTTGCGGTTCTGTAATGTATTGGACGAAACTGGACAGGGCGAACCAAGTCTCGATATTCTTAATGAAATTAATACAATTGTGGATTATGTGAACGGATGTTTTGCGGACATTGCATTTGCGTATGGTTCTATTTCGAAGCACGAGGTGAGTTATGGGTTAGAAGTGTCGAAGATTTCGATGAAGAAAATTAAGAGCGACGAATAAAACAATAAAAAATAGAATGAATATGAACTGTTTATTTTTTATATATCATCGAAATTAATCTCATCCTCATCATTTTTGATTGCGTTCTTATTGGACTGCTTCGGAATCAACTCATCTGTCTCGTCATCCACCTTGTCGGTAAACACGATAGCCCTGTCACCACCGCCGTCGCCATCCTCCTCGAAATCGCCATACTTCTGTTGTAGAATACACAGCAGGTCACACTCACGCTTGTCGTCAGATTGCCAAGGACGCTTACCGACCAATACGAACGAGTTCGTTCCGACCATATTATGCGACTTCTGGCGTCCACGGAACTTACCACGAATGTAACACAAATACTGTGTTCTGTCGATGACGTCGATTACATTACACATACCATTACCGAGCATCTTATCGACTTTGGCGATGAACTCGAACTCGTTGGAGGGCTCGGGGTCACGACTTGCGTGCTCATGGACGACGCTCTTACGGGCTATGGACTTACCCTTGGAGCCTCCTTTTGTGTTCTTGACCATTTGTTTTACTTTTACTTGTGATTTGTGCGATTAATACTATAATAGATTATAGAATCAATTTTCTAAGGGAACCTATTAGGGGAACCTACGGTTCCCCTATGACCCCTCCCTTTTTATAAATACTCTTGTCAACACAACACTCCCAAGCAAAGGAGGGGTTAAAGGGGAACCTTGGTTCCCCTTCTTAGAAGTCAGCATTGAACTCGAAGATGTTATCATCCTTCTTGCAGTTCGTCAGCGCATACTCCGAATTGGTGCGCTCGAAGAAATTCGTCTTCGTCTCCACACTAATCAACTCCATAAAATCGAAAGGATTGCTAGAATTATAAATCTTGTTATAACCCATCTGCACCGCCAAGCGGTCAGCGACGAACTCAACATACTGTGTCATCAGCTTCGCATTCATACCAATCAGACGGCACGGCAGAGAATCCGTAATAAACGACTTCTCAATCTCCGTCGCCTCCTTGATAATCTCGAGAGCACGCTCCTTGGGCACACGCTTCTGTAGCTTACTATAGAGCAGAATCGCGAATTCGGTATGAAGCGCCTCGTCACGCGAGATGAACTCATTCGAGAGCGTAAGTCCCGGCATGAGTCCACGCTTCTTAATCCAATAAATCGACGCAAAACTACTACTGAAGAAAATGCCTTCAACACACGCGAATGCCATCAGACGGGACGCAAACGACGCATCGTCATCACCAATCCACTTCTGGGCCCACTTCGCTTTCGTGGTAATGCAGGGGAAGTTGTCGATAGCCTTGAATAACTTATTTTTCTCATCCGTATCCTTGATGTAGGTATCAATTAAAATAGAATACATCTCAGAGTGAATCGATTCCATTGCCGATTGGAACGCGTAAAAGGACCTCGCCTCCGAGACCTTAACATCGTTCAAAAATCGGAGCGATATGTTCTCCATTACAATCCCATCACTTCCCGCGAAAAACGCCAGCGTCATACTGATAAAATGACGCTCGTCGTCGGTCAGATTGGCCCAGTCATTAAGGTCACGAGATAGGTCGACCTCCTCCGGACGCCAAAACGAATCGACCTGGCGCTTGTACATTTGATACATGTCATCATACTGAATGGGAAATAAGGTGTAACGGTCAGAAGAGTCGCGTAGAATCGGTTCGTCGGACATAGGGTTCCTAAATATATATAGAGGGCTTATATAATTTTTAAGCGACTTTAGTTTTAAGCTCTTTTAGAAAATTAAGTTCTATGGATTAATATATACATACGATGAAACTGAGCAACACAAGTGTTATTTTGAAGGATACGGGTAAGATTCTCCATAATCGCGCGGTTCTATACTTTGTTCTGTTTTTGGCGATTTCGAACCTGCTTATTTTAGCGGTTGGAAATGAATACAAGTATATCTCGGTTTTTTTCCTTACGGGATTTGTTACATCGTTTTTCAGCAAGAATATGATGGTTGTTATGTGCATCGCTTTGGTGATTACCAATATACTGAAGTTCGGAACCGACGTCGAAGGATTCAAAGAGGAAGAAAAAAATGAAAAGGGAGAGAAGGTTCTCCCCATAGTTACACCCCCTACTGTTACCGAAGGCAATGCTACTCCGGTTGCGGAGGGACATGTTGCCCCTTCTGCGCCTGCGCTGGTTAAAGAAGGTGTTGCAGCGAAGGCCAAACTCAATGGCCTATCCGACGAGGAAGCGAAGGACCTCGTAGAGAACATGGACAAGATGAAGGAAATCGAACCGCTAGTTACGGCTATCAACAATTTATTCGCAAAGTTTCGATAAAATTATAAACGTATAATATAGAATGGTGATGGACTTAAAAACTCTATATTTATTAATTTTAGGTATAACTATAAGTATATTGATACATGCAATATTCAAGAAGCCTACAACAATTAAAGAGGGACTATTTGATGGAATAGCAAAAATAATTGAAGATATCAAGAATATAATTGCATTCATTTGTTGGTTCATCGAGTTTATGAGATGGGCAATAGAGTCGCTGATATGCCTATTCAAATACATAAATCCACTTTGCGTAATATTCTTGATTGTTGATATAATTATTTCAGGTATTGGGTTCTTAATTACATATGTGCTGAATAAGATGGGACTGGATAAGGTAACTGTAGCATTCCGATTTGGCCTCGATGGAATTGATAACTTATCAAAGAGTGCAACTGGTAGTAGATTATTTGTATATCCGGCTTTCATTAATAAAATGTGTTATTCGTGCGCGCTGAAACCGCCGCCACCACCGCCGAAACCTTTCTAGAAAAATTTTTTTTAATATATACACTTATTATATAATGGGTAAAAAGTGTATTCCTGGTGTAATCTGCATCGAGAACATGACGCTGTTCATACTTCTCTTAATTTTAGGTATGATAGTTTATATGTTTGTTTCTAACCAGCGATTAGAACAAAGACAAGAACAAGGACAAATACAAGTTCCTCCCCCTCCACAAATACATATTCCTCTTTCTTATGCTCCCATGTCCTTACGCAAGGATACATTCAACGACCCCTATGCTCCACCACTGAAGATGACAGGAATGAATATGGATTATTCGCAAATCGGCATTTTGACTCGCGATGGACTTATTCTACCGTTGATGGGTAGACAATACCGGAGTGGGCGCGACAAGTGGCAATATTACACGATTTCGAACAGTGGTAATCTGAATACGAAATTACCGGTCAGTGTGAAGGGCAAGAGTTGCACGTCGGAATATGGATGCGACCAGATAATGAATGGCGACCAGGTGTATGTCGAGGGATACAACAACACATTTAACGCGACCGTATACGAAACCAATATGTTTAGTTATATTCCACAGATGTGAATAGTTTAGTTTAGTTTGCAGTAAAAAAATAATAATACATTATAATATAGTAATGAGTTCTAATGTATTAATCGTCGTGGACCGAGATGAAAGACGCCAGACAATTTTTAAACGGTCATATATGTCAGAGGGCGATTTTACATTAAAAAGGTCGACAGAAGGACATATAGGGTTTACAATTCCAAAAGAGGTAACTATAAACGATGTTACGGATACTTGTGTTGCGAATGGTGCATTAACCCAACAGTGTATAGCAATTAAAGCGAAAAATGAAGAGTTGAGTTATATAGAAAGACCTGCTTTCATTCTTACCAAAAAAAATGCGGATGACTACAGTGTCGATTCATATAAACTGTATTATACTACAAATAACAATGGTGGGTTAACGGTTGCAACAGATTCGATTGAGTTGACGGATGGAGTTCTCATACAAGATGAAACAGAGGCTAAAAACAGTGAAGAGCCAGTAGAAGAATCCGATTTTTGGAGTAAACTAAAAATGCTTGCTAGTGGTGGTATTAAACCGGCGGAAGTGCAACCCGATAAAAAAATAGAATTAGAAAATACAATTCGAACATTAAAAACTCAACTAGCTTCTGCGAAAGAACAAAATGAAGAAATAATGCCATTGCTAAAATCCGCTAGTGTTAAGGATAAGGATAATACAGAATTAATCAATCAGATATTGCAACAAAATAAAGAACTTACAGCTAAGTTAGATGCCAAGAAATTTCTTCCGCCTATTAACGAGACTGTAGAAAATGAAGTTAATGAATTAACTCGTGAAGTTGCAGAACTAGAACAGCTCTTGAAACAACAGGATGAACTGATTAAGAAACTTCAGGTAAGCACCCCTAACGTAGAGCAAAGCAGTCAGACAGAAGAATCGATATCAATCAACGCGTCGAATGACGAGAATCAAGCTCGGGAAATAAATGAAATGAATAGAAGTGAAATAGAAACTAGATTCGCTAGCGAAATCGAAAAATCAGCAACACGAATTGCCGAATTAGAACTTCACCTTACGGAAGCAATTAATAAGGAGGAGGAAATTGATAAGAAAAAAATAGACGCAGGAACACAAAGTGAACAACCTGATTCCCCTCGTAAACAAGAATTGGAAGAAGCTAAAAAAGAACTCGATGAAATGAAAATCAAAGTAGACGCTCTAGAAAAATCTTCAATGGAAACTAAGTCAGACGATAACATTTTACAATTAGAATCAGACAACACCAGTTTGAAGGAAGCTATTACAGTTTTGACTACGAAACTTGCCAAGTTAGTGGGTCCAGATGTTGTTACAGCTGCATCTAACCCTGGCGCAGCTGTTCTATCGACTGCTAGTTCGCCAGCGACAGATGCATCTAACCCTGGCGCAGCTGTTCTATCGGCTGCTAGTTCGCCCGTTTCCCAAGATAAATCTAATGAATTTATAAATCTTATAAACGAAATAGAAAGTATACAAATTGATGGCGCATCTAAAAGCATAATTACAGGCGGATTAGCAGCATCTAAAGAATCAATACAAAAGGTAAGCAAATTTGTATATGTGGAACAACCGATTTTTTACAAATTAAACGCACTAACCTCAGAGAATTATAATAAATTATTTGAGAATAAAGACAATCAACAATTCATGAAAGATTATCTAAAAGTTGTTATGATTGACGTTGAATTGATTATTAAAACAGCAAATGGGGAAAATGATTATGGCGAATATATAAAAAATGCAAACAAGTTTATATACGACCAGCTTAAACTCGACGATACGGTTCATAATGAAATATTCGAAGCAATGTTAACCCCATTGTCTATAGAAACACCAGTTTGCCATATTTTACGCATGGTTGGTTTCATGAATGAAGCAATCCAAAATGAATTTACAAAACAAGAAAATATAAACTCAAAAATAATGAACGCTTATATTGAAAGATACATGCAACTTATAACAGAAAACATGAAGGAGTATTCAGACAAACAACAAAAATATCCTACCGAGCTTTTTAAGTCATTTCAAGATGCAGTGGATAAACTTATACACGAACAAGACCAGTCAAAATTATTATCATATCTAAAAATATCAAACCACACGACTAGTAATCTCGACCAACATAGTTATCGATATGAACTAAATTTTGATGACATGAAAACCCCAACATTTTTAAAGCTTGGGTATAATGATAGTGTAAGTTCGTTATATGATACAACTGTGCGTGCACCAAAAGCAAATCGCGAAGCAATAACGGGCGAACCATACATATTGGGTAAATTTAATCGAATATTACTCCCATATAAAGGAGCGGTTAGCACAGGCGAAATTACCGGAGGCGCATTTGATAAAAAACGCAATGAAAATGATGCAAATGAAATCAAAGACGACATATTGAATAATTTAAAAGAAGGTCGTCCAATATTTATGATTGGATATGGGATGAGCGGCTCAGGTAAAACTACGTCACTGATTTATTCAAATGAAGATAAAGAAAATGGGATATTGATACACTTATTAAAAAAAATTGTGGGCGCGAACACAATTATGGTAACTTGTAAAGAATTCGGTATAGATGAAAAGAATGAGGACAATTCCGAATTTGAGATTAAAAACACAGAGTTTGTCAATAAAGATAACGCTGACGAAACGATTGCACAACACATAGCTAAAAATATACGTGGTTCTAGTCAAGAGCAAGGAGGGTCAAGACGTGTTTTTGCTACTCCGAATAACCCTGTCAGTTCCAGAAGCCACGTTGTAATACACATTCTAGTTAAGAATGTGGGTGGCGAAGTAATTGCAAACTTATTCGTAGGCGATTTTGCAGGTGTCGAAAATAGATTTATAAAGGATTTCAAAACGGCATGCATGTTCCAGAAACTATATGCTAAAAAACCGATAACGAAGCTTGACCCAATAGAGTTAGAAGAGGTAGCCGAGGAACAAGCTGAACTAGATAAATATAATAACGCGGAATTTGTTAATAGTATTAGCCGTTATGCTAAATTCAAAGAGTTATTCGATAGAATAAAAGACCATAATGAAGCGGATATTGCAGAAGTTACACGTCTATTACAAACTAAAAATGGTGTTTTTCTTAACGCGTTACGAGGCCTTATAAAAATAGACGTCACAACAAATGCAGATGCAATGAAAAAAGAAAAAGAGCGTTTAAAGTTACCTCAAGTGAAACCGGTAGCAAGAAAAACTCAAAGGAAACCTTCAGACAGAGCTGCTTTAAGAGCGAAGGAACAGGAAAGAATAAAAAAATACAATAAAGGCCGAACCGAGAGGCTCCAAAGCGCAACAGCGGTCGTCGATACCAGGCGGAAGGGTGGCAGAAACAATAAAACAAAGAAAAAATCAACGGGAGGAGGTCCAGATGATTATAAATACATAGGCATATTAAGAGACATTCTCGGCGTAGGAGGACTAGACAATAGAGCGGTTGTAAAAGTACTATTTGGTAATGTTTCAAATGATGACGCTAAGAATACTGCAGCTGCACCTGCTGCATTATTACAGAAAATTACCGAATACAAGACTAAGCTTGATAAAAATTACAAACGAATTGTTGATGGATTAAATAAAAAACTAGTCGAAGAATCAAAAATCGAAATAAAAAATCCCATAACATACAGCGAGATTAAAGCCCTATCAGAAGAATTAGATAAATATGTGCCACACTTAAAGGCAATGAAGTTTATAGATGCCAGAAACGAAGAGGGTGAATTCATAAATAATAGTCTTGAGGAACTTCGCGCAGATGTCCAGAATATATTAGGAAAGCGTAATTCGAAATGTATATACTATGCGCCGGCAATCGACCCTGATTGTATCGAGCAATATTGCCCTGCACTGAACAACTGTTTTAGTAGTTCTATTGATAATGAAGAATACGAACATTCCGAGATAATGCAGTGGGTAATTGATGCATATAGTGAAAAAAATCAATCTCAATCATTTGAAGAAAAATGTGTATTAAGTGTATTCTGTGTTTTAAATGTAACGCCTGGCGAGAACGACCCACCAGTTATGCCATATATCAATACGGATAAATTTGAGAAGACATTAATCAATATGCAAGATGCGAAGACGATTAAAGTCGATAACGATAGTGGCGCAGTCGAATTGGTTAAGAGAGATATTAAAGCTCCAAAACAGATTAAAGCAATTACTACCCTTATTAAAAATATTGACTATACATGGAATTCAGATATAGAATTTCCATTTACATCAAATGATGCGGGAGAAAAGACAAACCACGACTATTGTGTTAGCGTCATAGATGATGTAGATAGTTATTTAAATAACGGAGGGAACTTCGCGAACAAATTTAAAAGTATTTTCGAAGGTTTTATAAAAATAACTAATGACAACGACCAAACGGACGAAGAAGTTGCAAAAATACAGCAAATGTCAGTTAAACTAGAACAATTACAAAAAGACATGAATGATGCGGTAAAGAAAGAGTCCGAGAAACCTATACAAAAGATTATTTCCGTTCCTGCAATGAAAGCAGTTCAAACGGCCAATGTTGAGTTATTAAAGAGAGAGTTTAAAAATATTCAATCTCTTATTGAAAAACAGCTTCCAAAAGAAAAAACGCCTATAGAACGTGTCGCATTAACCAATCTATCAACATGTGATGAATTTTCCGAATTAGAAAGAGCAATTGGAGGTGATTTCGGTAATAATGTATCTGTTTCGACAGACATGGATTTAGATGTAATATGGAACGTTCGAACGCTAGCAGACGCTTTCCTTATTGAAATGCACAAATATAATGCATCGACTGACATAGGCACAATTAAATATCTGGATAATTTTGCCAAGTCAGATACTACTAATCTAATATGTATTCAACCAACAGACAAATATAATGTGCCATATTCAAATGCTATGAAAGAGGGACACGAAGCGTTAAAAAATAAATAAACAGTAATAACCAAATAAAATTATATTATAATTCTATAATATAATGTCCAGCGCAGATAAAACAAAACCAAAAATCGCTATATTAATCGAAAAACATATTATTACCACGAAGATAGGACATTTATTAAGAGCATTAGATAATTGCAAGAAAACTACGAATGTCCGTCCAGAAAATGAAACCGCGGTATACGTAACACGAACAATTCATGATAAAATAAAAAACAAGACGGATGTCCAAACATCGAAGATTGATAATGACGGTTTAACGACTAATTTAACATAATTGTTTTCTGATGATAAAATATAATGACGGACAAACACCTTGATTATGATTATTATAATACTTTAACAATAAAGGCAAGCCCGGCGAAATTCGAATTTCATGGGAAACCGAATGCGCCAAATCTAGTCTTCCACGATGGTTCGCAAACAAAAAAATACATATCCACCAACATCTATTTAATACAGGCAACCGACCCAAATTTCGATGGAGAACTCGTAATTGAACATAAGCTGATTACCAATTATGGCGAAAAGATGTTTGTCCATTTCCCACTAAAAATCGACACATTGGTTGCCGAAAATGAGATTGACCAGCTGTTATCGATTGAACCCGGTGATAGTTTAGAGGTAAATCTAAACCGGGTGATTACCGAGCAATCGGAGTGCATTTATAGGAAGACAAATGTCGCGGTATTCACCAAACCGATTATCATCAAGACCCAAATAGCGGAACGCAATCTTATTAATTCCAAGATAATCGAGGGAGGATGCACTGACAAGGACCGCAACGCTATACTCAAACTGCAAAATGACATGAAAACAATGATGGCTCATATAAAAGACAACTCGAGACATGGAAGCGGGGGGTCCGGTTCAGGTTTTGGCGCTGGCGGAACAATATCCGAATCCGCATTGAACGCCCTACTCGCCAAAAACGGTCTCCAATGCGATGCCATCCAAGATAAATCCCAAAACCCGTATATTGCAAAAATAATGAATGTCTCACCGGGCGTAAATGCCGAAAAAATAGATATTACGAATCCACTCGCCGTGACATTAGCGATAATAATATCTACTATTGCGGGAAGCATGGTATTTATCGCTGGATACAAGGAGATATTCAAAAGAATATACGCTCGACTAGGTAATAATACCTTAAAAAGTGTTAAAATAATGACTATTATCGAAGGAATCATCCCATTCGCATTTTTCCTAACCTTCATATTAATTTCTATGGGAAAGAAGAGTTCGTATATTGCCACAATGTCGGCAATGATATGGATAATTTACTCTGTGGTTTTGGGTTTTACCAAAAAGGGTGTCATTTCCGATTTAACTGGTCCTTCGCCAGATACAGATGAAGCTATACGTAACGAGAGGCCTATATGGAAGAACTTTCTCTTAGTCTACCCATTATGGCCGATTTTCGTAGTTATTGATTATTTGGCTTATAGAAAAATACCTTAGTAAACCATTTAAAATTTGATTCATAATATTCATATATTATGAATCAAGTAACAATATACACACTCAAAATAGAACATAATTGGGGGTTCTTCTCCTGCTGCAGTGTCGTTATACATTACTTGGCTGACCTTATTAATACATCGCACGCCCGTAGTGTGATTCTAGATACAAGCACCTCTTTCAGTTGGTATAAGAAAAACGAAACTGATGGTGACGTTATGCCCGAATATTTTAAACCATATGACTACACCGAGCTAATCGATGGCGATTCGTTGGATTTCACACACAATCATCAGTATATCGATTATACAAAACTACGCTTCGACCAGTTGAATCCATTGGTCGAGAAGTATTTCACTCCGAATGATAGTATAATGAGTATCGTTAGCGATATTGAGAGACGTTATGGCATTACGGATTATAATAACATATGCACGATTTTTTACCGAGGAAATGATAAGTGCTTGGAGGCGAAAATGTGTGGATACAATGAGTTTTTAGAAAAGGCGCGGCTCGTTGAATCACAGTGTCCAGGCGTGCGTTTTCTGATTCAAAGCGACGAGACTGAATTTCTGGAGAAAATGAGTTCGGAATTGAAGAACTCATTTTATTTGAAGGATGATATTCGACATATGAATCGTGCGGTAGATACGGTTGACCGACGCTATAAAGAATCAAACAACGAGTATTCCAAGAAATACTTGGCAATCACACTAATTATGTCGAAATGTAAGTATGTTGTCTGCCCGAGCGGCAATTGCTCTCTATGGATTGCACTGTTTCGGAAGAATGCAGATAATTTTTATCAATGGCATAATGATGAGTGGTACATTCCAAAGGATACGATTAAAATCAAACACTCATTCAACCATAAGGCGGGGTTTTTCTCATCTTGTAGTGTTGTATTACATTTTGTATCAGAAATAATAAATATTACTGGACCGTGTTGTGTATATATAGACACCGTTGATTTATTTGACTGGTATAAAAAAAGAAAAACAGATGGTGATATCATGCCGGAATATTTCAAACCATACGACAGATTTGAGAAAATAAATATAAATTCTGTTGATTTTATGCACGACTATCAATACACTGATTATACAAAACTAAAATTCGACCAATTTAATCCATTGGTCGAGAAGTATTTCAGTCCAAATGATACTATACTTGGTATAGTAAAGGATATTGAAGCACGTTATGGTATTACGGATTATAATAATATATGCACAATTTTTTATAGAGGGAATGACAAATCGACTGAAACGAAACTATGCGACTATGAAGAATTCGTTGAAAAGGCACGGCTCATCGAGGCCAAGCATCCAGGTGTGCGATTCTTGATTCAAAGCGATGAGACGGAATTCCTGGAGAAAATGAGTTCGGAATTGAAGAACTCATTTTATTTGAACGATGATATTCGTCATATCAATCGTGCGGTAGATGCAGTAGATAAGCGTTATAAAGAATCAAACAACGAGTATTCCAAGAAATACTTGGCAATCACACTGATTATGGCGAAGTGTAGGTATGTTGTCTGCCCGAGCGGCAATTGCTCTCTATGGATTGCGCTGTTTCGGAAGAATGCTAATAATTTTTATCAATGGCATAATGATGAGTGGTATGTTCCGAAAAATAAAGATAATGAGAAGAAACAAGAGAAGGAGAAGGAGAAGGAAAATGAAAAGGTAAACACTAAGTTATTCTTTATTAATGGGACAATTAAATCCTAGACGCTCCATGAACATCCTCAGACACCGGGCTGAAGTCAGACAGAACAACACCACCATCTCCAATCGGCGCCATCTTCTCGACCATCGTCTCCTCGAGCGTCTTCTCCTTCGGCGGGTTCATGCGTAGCATCTCCGCATCCTTGGCGGGCTGCTCCGGCGTATACTGGAGCATCGCAACCGTCTTGACGGACGTGCGACGAATCAGCTCATACGCAACGAAGATGGATAATATTCCTAAAACGGGATGCTGATATAAAAAGAGGTAGAGCGCAATGGCAATGATAACAATTGTGCCGAAAAGGTTGTCGACAAGGGGAGCAAGCATTTTGGGTGTATCGGGCTGGAATACTAAATAAGCCACAAAAAGCACGAATAGAACAATCTCTAAAGGGGATGCAATCGATTTCGCCATTATAATTTAGAAGTAGATATTTTATGTAATTGTATTATATAAAATGGATGTTCCGGTAAAGATAAAACGGACCTATAAGAAGCGGGAACCGAAAGCCATCATTGAAGGTCCAATTGCAATGGAAATTGGAGAACAAGCGCCTATGGATAAAGTTAAAATTAAGCGGACGTATAAGAAACGAGACAGAGATAAAGACAAAGATACAAATAAAGAGGGAGACAAAACCAAAAGAACCTATAAAAAACGAGAACCAAAAGAAAAAATTGCATCTATCCAAACCGATTTAAAAACTTCTCCGAAAGTAATACAGACGAATATGCCTAAAATGAATGCTACCTATATCGAGCTCATGGATACCCTCGGATTCATAATGCGTAAGCGTAATGACTTTATGCGTGCGCGTGCCTATGCCAACGCCAAGGAGACCATTGCGACTTATCCCGGCGATATTACGAGCCCGGAGCAGCTAAAGGGCATGAAGGGAATCGGAACGACGATTTACCAGAAACTCGTCGATTTCACCGCGACGGGAACTCTACGTGTATTGGAAGAATCCAAGGAGTATATGGCGAAGAAGCGCGCGATGGATGTGTTTGCCAACATCTATGGTGTGGGCGAGAAGAAGGCCGAGGAACTCATCGACTCCGGAATCCAGACTATGGAGGAGCTCGAGAAGCGTAAGGCGGAGGTTCTCAACGACAAGCAGATTATTGGACTCAAATATTATAGCGATATTCTGCAGCGCATCCCTCGAACAGAAATACAGGAGTATGATGCTATATTCAAGGATGCATTCCCTAAGAATGTCGAGTGTTCGCATTTCGAGGTCGTGGGTAGTTATCGCCGGGGTATGCCCGATTCTGGGGACATTGACGTTATCATAACATCGAGTCATTTAAGTGTATTCCGTTTGTTTGTAGATGAGCTCATTACACGCAAAATCATCGTTGAGGTCCTGTCGCGTGGTAACTCGAAGTGCTTGGTGATTGCAAAGTTGCCTAGTTCCAAATATGCTCGACGTGTGGATTTCCTCTATACCACTCCCGAAGAATATCCGTTCTCTGTCTTGTATTTCACCGGGAGTAAGGAGTTCAATACGGTTATGCGCGAGCATGCGCTGTCGATGAATTTCACATTGAACGAGCACGGGCTGTCGGTTATGGAGAACAAGAAGAAGGGCGAACTGGTAAACCATGTGTTTACGGACGAGAAGTCGATTTTCGATTTTTTGAACATGGAATACAAGAAGCCGACGGAGCGCATCAATGGTTCGGCGGTTGTATTGAAGAAAGGCTTGGGCGAAGCTACTAGCAAAGCTACTGGTAAAGCTACTGGCGAAGTAAAAGTTAAAGGAACGCGTAAAGTGAAAATAAGTTCCAAACCATATGAACCTCCTCCTGCTCCTGCTAAGGAACCTACACCTGTAGCTAAGGCACCGACTCCTCCTGCTAAGGAACCTACACCTGTAGCCAAGGCACCGACTCCTCCTGCTAAGGCACCGACTCTTCCTGCTAAGGAACCTACACCTGTAGCTGCTGCTGCAGCGCCAGCTCCTCCTGCTGTTGCTAAATCAAAAGCGAAAAAGTGCTCCATTAAAAAGACAAATCCTCATATAGATTCATTTAAGAAAGATGGTATCAAGGTTCTCGAGACACTCACGGAGGATGAACTTTCAGCAATTGTTGAATACGCCAATAATGCATTCCATTGCCGTGGCGTCCCCGTAATGACGGACAATGAATATGATATTGTGCACGAATACCTACAAGGCAAATACCCCAACAATGCAGTCCTCAATGATGTCGGCGCGGAAATAGAAGACGAAAAAACAAAAATCAAGCTTCCCTATGAGATGGCATCCATGGACAAAATCAAACCCGATACCAATATCCTCACCAGTTGGTCTGCGAAATACAAAGGTCCATATGTTCTCTCGTGCAAGTTGGATGGTGTGAGTGGTATGTTCTCCACCGAGGGGGCTAAGCCCAAATTATACACTCGCGGCGATGGTAAAATCGGCCAGGATATCAGTAAGATGATACCATCTATCAAGCTACCGAAAGACAAGAAAGACATCGTCATACGCGGCGAATTCATCATCCCAAAGGATGTGTTTACGAGCAAATACGCTGCGACCTACGCGAATCCACGTAACTTGGTCGCCGGTATCGTAAACCAGAAGACCCACGACGCCAGGATTGAGGACCTCCGGTTCGTCGCATATGAGGTCATCAAGCCCGCTGGGCTCAAACCATCCGAGCAGATGGCGCTTCTGGCATCGATGAATGTCGATGTTGTCCAAAACAGGAGTGTCGCTGCCCTATCTAACGAATATTTGTCCGAGGTTCTCCAGGATTGGCGTAAGAACTATATGTATGAAATCGATGGGGTCATTGTAGCCGATGATAATATCCATCCTCGCGCAACGGGTAACCCCGACCATGCATTTGCATTCAAGATGGTGCTCTCGGACCAGATGGCCGAGTCTCAAGTAGTCGATGTGATTTGGACGGCCAGTAAGGATGGATACCTGAAGCCGCGTGTCCAGATTATGCCCGTCAAGTTGGGTGGCGTCACGATTCAGTTTGCCACTGGATTCAATGGTGCGTATATAGAGGAGAACAAAATCGGTATTGGTGCCATCATTCAGATTATCCGGTCGGGCGATGTGATTCCGAAGATTCAATCGGTCACCACACCCGCGACACAGGCGAAGATGCCCAGCGAGGAATATATCTGGAATGACACTCATGTAGATGTGATGTTGCAGGACGCGACGGGTAATGCGGTAGTCCTAGAGAAAAATATCACAGGATTTTTCAAGGGCGTCGGCGTTGATGGTCTGGGTTCGGGAAATGTGGACAAAATGATTGCAGCGGGGTTCGATAGTATTCCGAAGATTCTACGTATGACCAAAGATGACTTCCTGAAGGTCGACGGATTCAAGGAGAAGACGGCAACCAAGTTGTTCGAAGGTATCCGGGATAAGGTCGCCGCAGCCTCACTCGCCACGATTATGGCCGAATCGAACAAGCTGGGGCGTGGATTTAGTAGTAAGCGCGCGGAATTGATAATCGAGAAATACCCAACGATTTTCGAGGAGGGTGAGCGGAATGCGGCGAAACTGGCAGAAATCGAGGGTTTCCAGAAGAAATCCGCGGAGGCATTTGTGCAACACATACCAGAGTTCTTGAAGTTCCTTGAGGAGTGTGGACTACAGGATAAGCTTAATTTCAAATCGGCTACACCAGTAGTTCGCGATGAGAGCCACCCGCTGTTTGGGAAGTCGATTGTCATGACCGGATTCCGCGACAAGGAACTAGAGGAAAAACTGAAGGTGGTTGGCGCGAAACTTGGGTCAAGTGTGAGTAAGAATACATTTGTAGTTTTAACGAAAGACGTCACTGAAAATACGGGTAAAGTCCAAGATGCGAAGTCGAAGAATGTGCCGATTATGACACCGGAAGATTTCATCGCAAAGTATTTGTAAGTAAAATAATAATCATATGCTTTTTTATAATTATTATTTATCGCATCAGTAAAATCGCTATCATCAGCGCAAGGAGGAATGCATAATATCCACCCTGGAAATAGAGTGCATACCTCGCCTTCTTCTCCGCGCACTCACACCCCCTCGCATCGACACTATAGTTATACACCAAATACGCGAAATATCCGAAGACGGTGACAATCAACGTCATTATCGCAGTTGTAGCTATCTTGTTCTTTGAAACCATAGTAAACTTACCATCGGTAGCCAGATTTGCCGCTAAATTCAATGCAATCAGTGCGCCGATTCCCATCTCCATAAACTTGAGGCGCTGCACCAGCCCCTTATCGACGCACTCGCAGTGCTCCATCTTCTGCAGATACATGAAAATGACCGCAATCAAAACCAACAGAATAACCGACCGTATCGCTCTCATATTCATTATTTGTTATATAATACATTTATATAAAAAACTGAATAAACATATGAATGAAATTTCTATATATTCGAATGCCATTTACACATGACTTGCTAAAATACAAAAACGACGTATTTGTCGAGACTGGAACCTTCCAAGGAGATACAATTGATATCTTGTTGAAAGTGGATGAATTCAAAGAGAGTCAAATTTATAGCCTGGAACTATCCGATGTTTTTTATAAGAGATGCAAGGCGAAATACGCGAATGACGATAATGTTACGATTATCCATGCCAATAGCAAATACGAGTTGTTTAATGTCATCAAGAACATAAATAAGCCGATTACGTTCTGGTTGGATAGTCACTGGTCAGGAACGCCAGATGTTGGTTGTGACCCCGATACGATTTGTCCTATTCTACATGAACTCCGGCAAATTAAGCAGCATCATATTAAAACGCATACGATAATTGTGGATGACATCCGACTTATGGATGGAAAGCATTTCCCCGTCACGTTGGATGAAATTGTCGCTCATATTATGGATATAAATCCGAACTATAAACTTGTTTTGTATGATGACCCTTGGGCAGAACGCGATGTGTTGGTGGCGTCTCTAGAATAGACTATGTCTCTAGAACATGTTATTACTACGGATGAAGTGGCCAATTAACAATCCGAGTGTGTTACTGAAGACATCGTCCCATTTGCCATACCAGTAATCTTTCTCTCTAGCGATATTATCGCACCACATCACCTTGAATGTATTGACCCAGCTGTTTTTGTATTCCTTGTCGCAGGTGATTAATCCCTTACTGGTGCGTGGTGCCAAGCCATCTTCGACGACCTCCCATAATATACCTAAAACGAACAATTCGAATAAGTGGTCAGGGAAGAAGAAAGCCATAATCGCGAAGAACACGATATGTGTGACGCTCCACCAATCCAGTTCCGCCGATGGGACCTTGAGGATGGGTTTTTTCAGGATGGCCTGGATTTGTCCAGGGTAGAAATGGCCAAGAACTATGAAACTCAGGGCGAATATAGTGATTAATACGGCGAACCGGAGGGTCCCTGCATCAATTGTTTTGACACGTTTCGATAAAGAAAACATTTATATATATTTATATTATATATAAATATGCAGATGGTCTTGGTTTTTATTTTGGTTTTATCTGTTTTTGTGTTGTCTTTATTGATGTTTTTCTATCGGTTCCCCACCGAGCGAAAGTGTATTCCGTCGGACAAAAATAAGGTGTATTCGCCGGCGTATGGGCGGATTATGAAGATAACCGAACGCGCTGACGGAACACTATATATTGCCATATTTTTGTCACCATTAGACATCCATTATCAGTTCTTTCCTGTATCTGGTATAGTCAAGAAGATTGACTACGACCATAATGGTAAATTCGAACTCGCGTATGAGCTGAATAAGAGTAACGATAATGAGAAGTGTATCCATGTGATTAATAACGAATATGGTGATTTCACCGTATATCAGATTGCGGGGTTTTTGGTGCGACGTATTTCGCCATACGATACTGTCGGGCAGACGGCTGTGAGTGGGAAGTGCATGGGGCTGATTCACTTCGGTAGTCGAGTGGACATTATTATTCCACAGAGGCATCGCTTTAAATTACAGGTCAAGGAAGGGGAATATGTGAGTAGCGATACTACCGTTTTAGGGCATTACGACGCTTAATGGTGCGGCGTTTTTTGGATTTTGCTCTTCGAGTTCTTTTTGATTTTCCTCCACGTTGCCGCTTGTTTTTATCCGATTCCTCCGATTCCAATGGTCGTTTTGGGCGCGTTGAACCGGGAGGCAAAGGAAGAAACGATATTGTATCGGGATGTAAATATTGAGGGACCGCGTTGAATGTCAAGAATTTATTTGCAGCTTTTATTAATTGTCTATTTTGTTCATCTTCACTATACCATTCAATCCAATCCGCACCCGAATTATTTATACCATACATTACCTTGCGATAAATTGTTGAAATGCTAACAAACTCCTCAATAATTTGTTTCATAAACGCTATTTTATTTTCAGGAGTTTTATTTTGAAGTAATTTATTATATTCCTCAAGCAAACGTAAATAGCCATCGTCCGTTATTTTCCTAATCTGTTGCATATCAATTATTACACATTTAAACATTGGTGGCGACTTGTTCACCCTAGTTACTAATATATTATTAGAATGAGGGTCGCAATTCATCATTCCATTCAAATACAATAGTTTTGCAAATGTGAAATATACTTCCGCCATCATTTCATTTTTTGCGGCTGGACTAGCTTGACTAGAATCTAAGTAATTTTGCATACCATATAATGTTCTTGTTTCTAAACTCGCGTTTTGTTCTGCATGCGACATAAATAGATATCCAAGGGTTGTCGAGTCGGATGAAATTCCTTTTATTAATAAATTAAGTAATCTGACGTCTCCGACTACTTTCTTTGTTAGGAATAGTAACAAATCGACAGATAACAAATCGACAGATAACAAATCGACAGGTTTTTTTTTAAAAATACCATACGCCAAAGGAGCGGGACATATAGGTTTCATTTGAGATGATAAATTGTATAATTTGCTAAGATTTATAGCCTCCTCTTTTAATGTTTCATACATTATCGTTTCTCTACGTAATTTTTCTTGTTTAGGATTATCTCCAACGTAGTAGCTAACTGAACGATTAAGTGTGTCAATTAATATAAACTTACATATTATTCTAGATACAGTATATTCTTCTCCATTATCACCTATATCTCTAAATGGTGAAAGTTCGGACGGTACAATCATTTCCATAACTACTCCATTGCGAGAATTTTCTGATATTAGCTTAATGACGACTGACTCATTATGCATCAAATCCAATATTATATCTCTAGGATTTCTGGTTTCACCAGCAATAACATAAGCGCCACCCTTCATATATATATTTTTGTTATATTTTTATTTTTTTGTGCGTTTAAACCAACTAAGAATTTAATCCGCCCTGTGGATTTAAATCTTCACCGGTTTGAATATATAATCTCCGCGTTCTATATAAATGGACCTCAAGTGGCAAATCACTCTCTTCTCCGCGCTCATCTTCCTCCTCGTCGTTCACCCGATGACGTATAAGCTTACCCAGAAGCTCCTCGGCGGTGTTTTAGGCAAAATCGCCGATGTGAGTGGATGCCCGACGACCCTCGGACTCGCGCTGCACACGGTTGTTTATATTCTCCTGGTGCGTGGCTCGATGGATGTTAAACTCTAAGGGGGACTACCGTCCCCCTTTAACCCCCTCTAGGGGTATTTTCATAAATATGTAAAATACTTATGAAATTTAATACAGGAGATTTTTTAGTTCAATATATATGTAAACATTTGTCCAATATAATTGAACGCAAAAATCTCCGATGAATTATATTTGCGACATTTATAATAAAGAATATTCGGGTATCAGCAGTTTGTGGTATCATTCCAAAAATGTAAGGCTAGTTTAATAATTGAACAACAAAATCTCCGATTGAACAACAAAATCTCCGATTGAACAACAAAAATCTCCACACCATGGATATAGAAATAATGGCTGACCTCATGACGATAACCATATATGAGGTAATGTATAAAAAATACTGAAGTTATTAATAAAGCTCTCGAGTCCAATAAAAATATAAGTTAGTTCCTTTAAGTAGGAAAATCAATAAGTCATAAAAGTCTTGGGAAAGAAATCATTATTAATAGGTTGTTTTGAAAATTGGACATTTATAAAATGTCCAAAAATAAATATGTCACCGCCAAAATTATCGAAAAAGTGAGATGTTAGCATGATGCTTTGATTTCGGATTTTTATTGAAAAATTTTACAGCATAATTTTTTCAAATAATTTAGGAACATTTGGGATATCTGAAAAACTCTGATAATTTTAAAGACATTTAAAAATGTTCCAAATATATGACACTATATATGATGTCATGGCAATTTAAAATGCAATGATATAGAAACAGATGTCTAAAAATGTTCCGACCCACGAATGTTCTATATGTAGCTATGTTTGCAAAAAGCACTCAGTGC
>Ga0214919_10000710_pt1 | contig 56968 bp, 55 predicted proteins | sample LL1503_MetaG_FD_177994 | JGI IMG/M metagenome (GOLD analysis project Ga0214919, IMG submission 177994) | Freshwater microbial communities from Lake Lanier, Atlanta, Georgia, United States - LL-1503 | ecosystem: Environmental > Aquatic > Freshwater > Lake | place: USA: Georgia | collected... | reverse complement strand
GGCATGACCGAGTTCATTGCATTCAAGCGCGATCAAGGCGAATTGGCGCAAGGCATGCTGATAAAGGCCAAGAGCGATATTGGGCATCTGCTTCAATGGTTGAATGCACAACTTGGCGCGCGAGATTTCTTCAATGGAGATTCATTTGGTTGGGCCGACATGACTGTCTTACCTTACCTGAATACGCTTTCTCTGTATAAATTGGGGCCTGCCAGCGACACTCATTTGGCAAAGTGGTTTGATCGCTGCAAGGTGCGACCCTCTTTCTTGAGATGCACATCGGATGCAAAGGCTGAGGTTGCAAACTTCAAAGAATCTGTTGCCAAGGTTTACGCTGGAAAGTGGCCCCGTCAGTACAGGAATCATCGACTTGATTGGTTTATCAGAAACGGTGGCGCGGAGATTGTTCTCCAAGGTGTTGAGTCTGGAACCATACGGTTCAGTTGTTTGCCACAGTAAGCTTGAGGGATTGAGTATGAAGGCCATGGTTTGTGAGTCGTTTGGTCCCTTGGAGAATGTCCTTTGGAAGGACATTGAAGACCCTGTTTTAACACCTGACAAGGTTCGTGTGCGTATTCATGCATCATCCATTGGATTCATGGACGCGTTGATGCTCAAGGGTTTGTATCAATTAAAACCACCATTGCCATACGTGCCTGGTGCCTGCGGTGCGGGTGAAGTCATAGAGGTGGGCAGTCAGGTCCGCCATATACATGTGGGTGACAGGGTGTCTTTTCTCAATTATTTTGGGGCATTTGCAGAACAAATCGTCACGGATGAGGCCTCTATTGTCGTTCTTCCGCCCTCAATGAGCTATGAGCAGGCGGCCACATATCGGCTGTCATATAACCCTGCCTATCTTGGATTGGTTTATCGAGCCCATTTGCAGCCAGGTGAGACTCTTTTGGTAACAGGTGCATCTGGCGGCGTTGGGTTGGCTGCGGTTCGCCTGGGCAAGGTTCTTGGGGCCAGGGTCATTGGTGCAATTGGAACGGCCGAGAAGGAGTCGGTGGTGCGAGAAGCAGGGGCAGATGAAATTGTCAGTTACACACAAGGCGCGCCACTTCGCGAGCAGGTGAAAGCGCTGACCGAAGGCAAAGGTGCGGATGTAATTTTAGATGTGGTGGGGGGGGATGTTTTTGATGAGTGCATGCGGTGTCTGAATTTTATGGGCCGCGTGATCGTGATGGGTTTTACCAGCGGGCGAATTGCTGAGGCCAAGACCAATCTCGTGTTGCTGAAAAACGCTTCGATCCTAGGCGTTTTTCTGGGTGGTTGGATGACCCGCGATTTAGAAGGCCTTAAAAAACTTAACCATGATTTGCTGAGCTTGGCGGAAGCTGGAAAAATTCCCGCCATCATTACAAACAGGTTTCAGATGCATGACACGGTATTGGCTTTGAACACGTTGCTGTCACGCAAAACTGTGGGAAAGATTGTTTTAGAAAACCATTTTTAGTGGGCACTGATAAACCATGATATTCGATCACCGCACCTATACTTTTCACGCCGGGCAGCTTGGTAAATTCCTGAAGCTCTATGAGCCAGAGGCCTTGCACATTCAAATTTCTCATTTGGGTAATCTGGTGGGCTATTTCACCAGCGATATTGGACCGCTTAACCAAGCCATACATATTTGGAGCTATACATCCATGCAAGAGCGTGAGGAACGGCGCGAACGATTGTGGGCCGACCCACGATGGCTTGAATTTGCCGAGATTGTTTACCCCATGATCGTTGCACAAGAAAATAAAATATTAAAACCAGCTAATTTTTCCCCAATACGCTAGCCGCAATAGATTTATATAAATTCATACCCATTTGGCGATGTAATGTTTAAAAAAATCAACCGATATTGTTTGCATGCTTTTGTGGCACTGATGATGGCCGGAACCACCTTCGACGCATTTGCCCAAAGCGCTACATTGCGGATTGTTGTAGGGCTCCCCCCTGGGGGCAGTGGTGACTTGATTGCACGGATCATTGCAGAAGAATTTACCAAATTAACAGGTCAGAATGCGATTGTTGAAAATAAACCAGGTGCCGGTACGAACATCGCTTCTGAGTATGTTTCTCGCGCGGCCCCAGATGGCAACACCATATTGGTTTCTGGTAACACCGGGCACGGAATCAATCCGTGGCTCTATAAAAAGTTAAGCTGGGATGCCATTAAAGATTTCACGCCCATCACCAAGGTGTCAACCATGCCGATGGTCATTGCGGTCACACCTGCGCGGCAAATACGCACTTTGAGCGAATTGATTTCCAAGGTCAAGGGTGAGCCTGGTAAGTGGTCATTTGCCTCGCCTGGGATTGGCACACCGCAACACCTGGCGGGCTCACAATTGAGCCGGTTGATGGGCCTGGATTTACAACACATTCCATTTCAAGGTGGGGCTCCTGCTTTGGCTGGCGTGTTGTCTGGAGATGTACAGGTGCTGATTGGAAGCAGCCCCGTTGTTCTGCCACAGGTACGGGCTGGAAAACTCATTCCACTGAGCCTCATTTCCCGGGCGCCTTCAAACTTGATACCTGGTGTACCCGGGATGGCGGCCAATGGCATACAAGACATTGACATGGACGGTTACTGGGGCATTTGGGGGCCTGCAAATATGCGCCCCGAAGTCACGGGTCGCCTTTTTGAGGCGATCACGAAAATTTTGCAGATGCCTCATGTGATTGAGCGATTCGCCCGTGACGCGATGCTCACAGAGACCTCCACCTCGCCGGATGATTTTTCTTCATTTGTTCGCAAAGACCTGGCAATGTGGGGTCCAGTGGTCAAAAACTCTGGCGCCATCAACAATTGAAATGCCACGCGTGGCTGCTTGTGTCGATATTCCAATGGCAATTCAAGCACCTCGCCAATTGACTGGCGAACTCTAAATGTCCAATCCGTCAGTTTCTGGGCCTTTGTCTCATATACGTGTGCTGGACCTTTCGCGAATACGATCTGGGCCGACCTGCGTCAAGCAATTGGCCGATTTTGGTGCGGATGTCATCAAAATTGAATCACCATCCCATTTGGGGCAAAACGGAGGTGATGGCGCGCTGCGAGAGGGATCTGACTTTCAGAACTTGCATCGCAACAAGCGGTCTATCACACTGAACTTGAAAGAGGGTGAAGGCCGTCGCATCTTTGCTCGACTGGCTGCAACGACCGATGTTGTGGTGGAGAACTACCGCCCAGATGTCAAGCATCGTTTGGGTCTCGATTACGAGTCTTTGCGTGAAATCAACCCACGGATTATTTTGGTGAGTATTTCTGGCTTTGGTCAAGATGGTCCCTACGCAAACCGTCCCGGCTTTGATCAGATTGCCCAGGGCATGAGCGGTTTGATGTCGGTGACAGGCTTTCCCGAAACAGGTCCCATGCGCAGTGGCGCAGCCATCGCTGACATCACAGCGGGCTTGCATGCGGCGCTGGGGGTCATGACCGCTTTATTAGAGCGAGAGCGCTCTGGCACAGGGCAATGGGTGCATACCTCTCTATTGATGTCTGGCATTGCGCTGCTTGACTTTCAAGCGGCCCGCTACCTGATCAAAGGTGAGATACCCCAGATGTCGGGCAATGACCACCCCAGCAGCATGCCTACATCTGCCTACAAGACGGCAGATGGCCACATGAATATCGGTGCTTACGGTGAAGACATTTGGATTCGTCTTTGCAATGTCATCGAAAGGCCTGACCTATTGAATGATGACAGGTTCACAACTGACCCACTGCGCGTGCGCCATAAAGGCGCCCTCAACGAAACACTTCAAACCACTTTCCAGCAGAAAAAAACTCAACAATGGATCGACATTTTGAATCAGGCAGGTGTTCCCTGCGGGCCCATCTACAAGATGGATGAAGTATTTGCAGACCCCCAGGTTCAGCATTTAAAAGCGGCGCAAACCGTCACCCATCCGCAATACGGTGACCTTAAGTTGGTCAACCAAGCCGTCACCTTGTCGAGAACCCCCGCATCTTTGAATTCTGCGACACCAGCCCTTGGGCAGCACACCACAGAAGTGCTGCTTGGTGTGGGCTTCACCCACGCGCAGATCGATGAATTCCGTGCAAAAAATGTTGTTTAAGCCCGCAAATGCAGTCCAATGACGCCTATTGAACTGCGGTCAGACGCCCAGTCCCAACGGGTCGCTGATGTAGACTGATTTATACCCAACCCAGGAGAAGCAGATGAGTGCACCAGTGTATGTTTTAGGAGGCTACCAGACTGACTTTGCGACAGTATGGTCTCGTCAGGGAAAAGATATATCTGACATGGTGCGTGAGGCCACCATGGGGGCTTTGAACGCCAGTGACCTGGACCCTAAAGCGATTGAAAGCATCCATGTGGGCAATGCCTTTGCTGAGTTGCAACGCAACCAGGCTCATTTGGGGGCGATGGTGTCACAAGTGATCCCCGAACTTTGGGGTGTTCCAGCCATGCGACATGAGGGGGCTTGTGCGTCTTCCTCGTTGGCGATACTTTCTGCCATGGCTGAAATTGAGTCAGGGCGATATGACTGTGTGCTGGTCCTTGGCGTGGAGGAGTTCAAAAACACAACGGGCAACGTGGCATCGGTCAATCAAAATGCAGCATCGTGGCAAGGTCATGAAGACATTGACTGCACCTTCATGTGGCCTGCAGCCTTTGGTTTGGTGGCGCAGGAATATGAAAAACGTTATGGATTGGACCGAAAGTACCTCAACCGGATTGCACAAATAAATTATGCCAATGCCAAGCGCAATCCGTTGGCGCAAACCCGAAAATGGCAGTTTGATGATCTCAGTTTTACCGACGATGATCAGGCCAATCCCGTGATCGAACCTGGCACCCGACGGCAAGACTGCGGGCAAATCACTGATGGTGCTTGCGCTGTTATCTTGGCCTCGGCCAAATTTGCCCAAGCGCATTCACTCAAGCAAGCCACTGGCCATTTGGCACGAATTTCAGGGTGGGGGCACCGCACAGCGCCACTTAAACTTTTGGACAAGTTAGAGCATAGCCAGGGACAGCAATTTGTATTCCCACATGTCAGAGAAACTATTGTGGATACTTGGCGGCGCGCAGGCATTTCAGGGGTTAATGATCTTTCAGGCATTGAGACCCATGATTGCTTTACAACGACCGAATATATGGCCATCGATCATTTCGGCATGACCGCTCCGGGCCAAAGTTGGCAGGCCGTTGAGGAGGGATGGATAGAGCCAGACGGGCGTTGTCCGGTCAATGTAAGTGGGGGGTTGATTGGATGTGGTCACCCAGTGGGGGCAACCGGTTCCCGGATGCTGTTTGATGCTGCTCGCCAAGTCACGGGCCAAGCCGGTGATTGTCAAATCGAGGGTGCCAAGCGCTTGCAGACACTCAACATCGGCGGTTCTTGCGCCACAGTTGTCAGTTTTGTTGTGGAATGCGAAGCTTGAGCGCGGGGCTCTTAACCTAGACTGGCAACCCTGATGGCAGTGGATGGGTTTATCCTTGACGGCCCATGTCCAAAACCATCGCCGTTTTCCTGCACCATCCCACTTGCTCAACCGATTCGGTCAATGGGGTGATGGCGGCTTTGTCGCCCCTGGCCCGCATCAAACTGTTCACCAAGCAAAAAGTTTTGGATGGATTTTTCGACGATGTGGATCTGGTGGTTTTCCCGGGTGGGGATGGGGAGGCCACGGCGTTTCGCAGCTTGCTCAAACCCAATTTGCCCGAAGTGCGCGCCTTTATGCAGCGGGGGGGCAAGTACCTGGGCATTTGCATGGGGGCGTATTGGGCGGACGCCCATTACTTTGGCTTTTTGCGTGGCACACGTGCTGTGCAATACATCAAGCGCCCCAAGGCCGAGATCCGATCCTCTTATGGCACCACGGCCGCTGTCCAATGGCGCGGCCAACCACAGCGCATGTATTTTTACGATGGCCCCACATTTTTGGGCGGCCAGTTTGAGACCGTGGCCAGTTACGCCAACGGCGACCCCATGGCCATTGTGCAAGGCTCGGTGGGTTTGGTGGGCTGCCACTTAGAAAGTCAGGCCCACTGGTACACCAAAAAGGTCATGCAAGCCCAATGGCACCACAACACACACCACCCCATGCTGTGGCAATTTGTGGCTGACTATTTGTTGCAGCGGAGACAAATCCCTTTGTTCTGAACCAAGCGACATGTCAAAAGGGGCATGGCATCCGGTCCTAATTGCCTGTGATTTTGTGAAGCAACGGCGTCAATGGCGCGGGGATCGCGTCTCCCCGCCAGGCGACGTGTTGATCAGGACGAATGAGCGCAAACCGCGCTTGATAAAGGTCTTGCAAAGCCATGGCCGGGGGACATGCCACTGTGAGGGGTATACCCAAGGCATGGGCATGTTCCACCAGGGCGTGCGCCGCATCGTGCTTTCCACCATCTGTGACCAACAGGGTGAAGCCTTTGCCAAAGTGGTCGTACAGCGAACTGCCATCATGCAACCAAGCGTGTGGCGCTAAGGCACCCGGTCGCGCCGTGGGTACATGGTTTAAAAAGTCCCGTTGGGGCAGCGCAGTGCCATCATCTGCCACGATGGGCGAATGGTCGTAGCGATACCCCAACACCACGCCCAAGGTGTTGAACTCGCGGATCTTGGCTGCTTCAATGCGCTGCCCAATGTCGGCGCGCAAAGCCGCGCCCATGGCGTTGTCATCTTCCATGCCAGTCTGCCAAAGTTGGTTGCCCAATATGGCGTGGTTGGCCACAGCCTCGTCCAACACCATTTGATGCACGGGGCGGCGCTCGGCCTCGTAACTGCTCAACAGGCCAGCACCGCCCCAGCCTTGCAAATGGGCGGCCAACTTCCATCCCAGGTCGACACCGTCGCTCACGCCCATGTTCATGCCGTAGCCCCCAAATGGTGGGTGCAAGTGGCATGCGTCTCCGGCGAGAAAGACACGCTTGTCTCGGTAGCGTTGGGCCAGCAAGCGACTGGCTTGCCACTCGTCGCTGCTGAGCACGCTGTAGGGCAGATCAATGCCGGTGGCACGGCGTATCAAGTCGGGTGCTTGCGCAGGCTCGAAGTGCATGTCAGCGGCCACCGCCGTGGGCATGAAGAACCATTTGTCCCCTTGGTCCATGGGACCAATGAGGCTGGGCACATCGGGGTTGACTTGCCAATACATGATGGCCGGGCCGTGTTTGTGTGCTTGGGCCAGACCTGGCGCATGAATCACAACGTTGTAGTTGCGGGACAGTCCTTGCACACCTTCCATGGCCACCCCCAGGGCTTCGCGCACGGTGCTGCGCGAGCCATCGGCACCGACCAAGTAATCGGCTGTCACTTCATGGTGGCGTTGGGCTTGTAGATCGTGAATTTGGGCGCTCACCTGCGCATTGTTTTGTGTGAAGGAGGTGAGCGTGCAGTTGAACCGAATTTCCACCCCAGGCAAATTTTGCGCATGGGCTCGCATGACTTCTTCCACGGTGTACTGGGGTATCCACTGTGCGTGTTCGGAGTACAGAGGGTTTTTGCCTGGTGCACAGTAAAACGCATTTTCAAAGCGCGCCAACTCATGCCCTGCCATGCGGGTCACAAACAAAATGTTGGACGGGTAATAAGGGCCCAGCGGTGAGGCGCGTTTGAGGTTTTCTGCAATGCCCCAGCGGCGCATGTGCTCGCGGGTGCGCACATTGGTGGTTTTGGCGCGCGGTGCATGGCCCACGCGTGGGTTTTTTTCGATCACCAGGCAAGGGATGCCCCGCTGGCCCAATTCAATGGCCAAGGCCAAACCGGTGGGTCCGGCACCGACGATCAGCACGCGGGGGTGTTCAGGTTTGCTTGCGTTCACGGGTGGGCCTGTGCGGTAGATCAAAGTGGGTCATCTTAGCCGCGCATACCTACCGCGCGCAGGACAGTGCGGTGGGCTGAGGTCCATGCATCTTGGTGTCACAATGTATTTTTGAACCAGGAGAACCCCATGAGCGACAAAGACACCATTGCCCAGATTGAAACCTTGGATGCCAAGCGAGCCGCCTGTATTTTGGCGCGTGACTTCGCTGGTTTGGAGCCCATGATTGCCGAAGATTTGCGTTACGTTCACTCCAGCGCTGTGCTGGAAAACAAACAGGAATACCTGGCCAAGTTGGCCAGCGGCCACTACACCTACCGCTCTTTCAAGACGCTGCAGCGTGAGATGCGTGTGATAGGCGATGTGGTGCTGGTCAATGGCGATGTGCGCATTGAAGTCGATGTCAACGGCACGCCCAAAGTGGTGAACAGCCGCTACTTGCAGGTGTGGGCCAAGCGCAGCGCTGGTTGGCAAATGGCCTCATGGCAGTCGGTGCCGATGCCACAGGCTTGACCACCGCTGAGCGGCTGATTACTTTTTATCTGGAATGGTGCCGGTATAGGGCACCATTTCTTGCGCTTGCATGCCAATGCTGTAGGCCGCCGGGTGTTGTTGCTCTTCGAGCAAATGCCCAACGATGCCCGGGGTGCGCGAGATGGCGGCAAATCCACGCATGATGGAGCCGGGCACACCGATGTCGCCCAGCAGTGCGGCCATGGCCGCCGTGGCATTGATGGTGATGTGCTTGCCCATGGCAGCATCCACCGCAGCGGCCAAGGTGTGCAGTGCCTTGACATGGGCCCCGGCCACGCCTTCTTTTTCAGCCACAGCCAGCAGCTTGGGGGTGCGGGGGTCTTCTGGGCGGTGGTGTGGGTGGCCAAACCCGGGCACGGGTTTTTTGATGGTTCGGTATGAGGCCACGATGTCTGCTGCGGCCTGGGCACCATCGGGTGCGGCCATGATGGTCTCCAGGTGTTGCCCGGTGATTTCCATCACCCCGCCAAATTGGCTGCCCAAACCCATGATGCCAGTGGCAATGGCCGCCTGAATGGCCTCGGGTGAGGACATATAGACCATGCGCGCGCCCACGGTGGCCAGCACCCCATGGTCAACCAAGGTGACCAACACCGCGTCGAGCACCCGCATTTGCCCCGGTGTGGGCATGCGGCCCAGGATATGGAAGTAAATCATTTGCGTGAAATTGATTTCGCCAATGAGTTCACGCACCAGGTCTTTGCCACGGATGGTGATGCCTGCCTCGTCAAAAGTGGAAATTTCGGTGTAAAGGTTTTGCGGTTTCATGGTGTGAGGGTGTTGGGAGATTTTGGTGAAGCTATGGCCCCTTCACGCACAAAGGCATCGATGGCGTTGCTGTCAAACCCCAGTTGATACAGCACATCACGGCTGTGCTCGCCCAGCATGGGAGGGGCCATGTCGCTGGCCGATCGTTGGCCATCGTAGAGCACAGGGCGTTGGGTGTTTTTCACCACACCCTGGGTGGGGTGGTGCAAATCTGTGAACACGCCGTTGTGCACCACCTGTGGGTCGGCAACCACTTGGTCGATGCTGGCGATCGGGGCGTGGGGGATGTCGTGCTCGGTCAAACAGGTTTGCCAATGGGCCATGTCATGCTGGGCAAACGCCTTTTGCAACTGTTCGGTGAGCACTTCGTAATGGGTTTGGCGCGCCAGCACGCTGGCAAACCGCGTGTCACTGGCCCATTCAGGGTGGCCCACGGCGACAGTCAGGTTTTGAAAAAACTTATCCACCGAAGCCAGGTGCAATGCCAACCATTGGCCATCGGCGCATTGCAAGGCATAGGACTGCGATGTGCGGGGACGGCTGATGGGGCCGTGCACTTGGCCATCGGCAAAGTAGGCGGCAAAGGCCGAAGCGCCAAAGGCCACCATGCTGTCGAGCATGGCCACCTCGACCCGGCGACCGACTTGGGTGCGCCCGCGCTCGACCAAAGCCCCCAAGATGCCATAAGCCGCATACATGCCGCTCACGGTGTCAGCCACCGCTGGGCCCAAGATGCGCGGCGGTGTGGGTGCCATGGTTTGACTCAAGTAGCCGCTCAGGGCCTGTGCCACGGTGTCATAGCACGGCCGTTCGACGTATGGACCCGTCGCTCCAAAGCCGGTCACCGAGCAATACACCAAGCGGGGATGGCGCTGGTGCACCGCGTCCCAACCAAAGCCCAACTTGTCGAGCACCCCGGGGCGGTAGTTCTCCAGCAGCACATCGGCTTGGGATAGCAGCCTTTCCAAAATGTCTTTGGCGTGGGGGGACTTCAGGTTCAACGCCAAACTGCGTTTGCGCGCGTTGTAGGTTTGGAATTGCGAGCTGTATTGCGCCCCTTGGTAGCCCCGAAAAGGGTCACCAACGCCGGGCTGCTCGACCTTGATCACATCTGCCCCGAGGTCGGCGAGCATCATGCCAGCGCATGGGCCAGTGATGAAGGTGCCCAATTCCACGACACGGATGTCTTGCAGCACTTTGGTCATGGGGCGCACACTTTAAAAATATTCATACGCAACGTGCGCCGTCGACTTCGATGCACACCCCGCTGATGAACGATGCTTCATCACTGGCCAGGTACAAGGCGGCATTGGCCACATCCAGCGCAGTTGAAAAACGCCCCAGTGGGATGGTGCTCAAAAACTTTTGACGCCGGGCTTCGTCCACGGGCCCACCGGCAAACTCGGCCGACAAGCCGGTGTCGGGATTGAACACCGGGTTGATGCAGTTGACGCGGATGTTGTCTGGACCCAACTCGGCCGCCAGTGACTTGCTGGTGGTGATGACCGCCCCCTTGGAGCCGTTGTACCAAGTCAGGCCGGGCCGGGGGCGCACCCCGGCGGTGGACGCGATGTTGATGAACCAACCACCCCCTTGCTGGCGAAAAACAGGAACGGCGTGCACGGTAGAGAGGTAAATGCTTTTCACATTGATGGCATAGACCTGGTCAAACTCGGCCTCAGTGACTTCCAGTGCCGGTCGATTGCGGTGGGTCCAACCGGCGTTATTGACCACCCCATGGAGCCCTTTGCCGTGTTCTTTGGCGAAGGCCACCATGCGTGCCCAATCGGTGCTTTTTGTGACGTCACCCGCACAGGCCCAAGCCAGGCCACCGCTGCTTTTGATGTCGTTGGCAACGCGTTCGGCACGCAGTGCGTCGAGGTCGTTGACGGTGATGCAAGCGCCTTGTTCGGCCAGCCGCTTGGCGATGCCCTCACCAATGCCGTTGCCCGCCCCAGTGACCAAAATGGATTGACCTTTGACTCGCATGTGAACCCTTTCGTGGCAAGCCCGCCAAGTCAGGCGGGAAAGGGGCAAATCTTCCCACAAGAAAGCAGGCCGTCACGCTGGGGTTTGCCTGCCCCCATGTCTTGGGGAACTCAGCTTTTGGGTTTGGTGCTATTGAAAGACCAGATCAAATTGAATTGTTTGCTTTTGACCAATGCCAAGCAATCGAAACGCACGCTGCTGGAGGTGATTTTTTCGCAGGTGTAGGAGTTGGGCTGAATGCGGGCTTGACAATAAAGCCGCTGGTCTTTGGTGGAAATTTCATCGCAAAAACGAGGGTTGTTTTGCTCGGCCGCTTCGCACATCAAGCGGCTGTCCTTGGTGGGTTTTTTGTCGCAATCTTCGGCCCAAACCGGCTGGGTGACGATGAGCGCCACCCATAAAAACCAACGCGAATATTTGATCACCATACCGTCTCACTGAAAAATCAAGACGGAATTCATTTTAAGCCGTTAGGGTCGCACCACAACCCCCAATTGGGGAAAGCTGTGCACCTGGAATGATGAAAAAGTTTCAAAGGTCGCGCGAAGATTTGAAGTCGGGTGGAGGTCGCAACTGATCGGCCACCGCCCCTTTGATTTGCTGCACCAACAAACCCGTGGTTTCTTGCTGGAGGGTGGCCACACGCAAGCGGATGTAGATTGCCTGTGCCTTTTGCGGGTCGGCGCCGCTTTCGGCCAAAGCCTGCGCCCACAAGCCGTCGCGCCGTATGCCTTGCTGCATTTCGCGCATCACCATCGCGTGCAACAGTTCTTGAGAGGGTGCAATGTTCATGGGATGCTTTCAGGTCAGAAAATTTCAAGGGTGGTGAGAGCGGGCCGCATCGCCTGTAGCAACCCCCTCACGCCGCTTTCAGGCGCCGACGCAGCGCCAGCCCCGTTTCATGGGTGCCCAGTTTTCCACCGATGTCACGGGTGCATTCGCCAGCGGCCACGCAGTCGCTGACGGCTTGCTCCATGGCATGCGCGGCGGCCAAATATTGCGGCTTGCCGTTGCTGCGTGATGCATGCCACGCCAGCAGCATGGCCGCTGACAAGACCTGAGAAAAAGGATTGGCCTTGTTTTGCCCAGCAATGTCAGGGGCTGATCCGTGGGCGGCTTGGCCCATGGCATGGTGATCGCCTGCATTCAAGGAGCCTCCCAGCCCCAAGCTGCCCGACAACTCGGCAGTGAGGTCGGACAAGATGTCGCCAAACATATTGGTGGTGACGATCACGTCAAAGCGCTCTGGGGCTCGCACCACATGGGCCATCATGGCGTCGACGATGAAGTCATCGACCACCACATCGGGAAAATCTTTGCCCACATCGGCACAGGCTTGCAAAAACAAACCATCGGTGATGCGCAGCACATTGGCTTTGTGCACCAGCGTGAGCCGCTTTTGGCGCTGGCGGGCCAAGCCAAACGCACTGCGGGCGATGCGTTCGCAGCACACCCGTGTGATGCGCCGCATTGAAATGGCCACATCCTCGGTCACCAGTATTTCGCTGTGGCCCAAGGCCATGTTGCGGTCGGCATAAAAACCTTCGGTGTTTTCACGCACCACCACCAGGTCAAAGGGGCCGGTGAGGGTTTTGATGCCGGGGTAGGTTTTGGCGGGGCGGATGTTGGCGTACAGATCGAGGTTTTTTCTGAAAAATTTGGAGGGGTTGATTTCACCCTTGGACTCGTCTTTGAAGTCGTAGGTGGCCATGGGCCCGAGCAGCAATCCGTCGGCCGCTTTGACGGTGGCGAGCAAGGCATCGGTGACCGTTGCGCCATGCCGCTGCAAGCTGTCGTGACCAGCGATTTCGTGCTGGAAGTTCAAGCCCAAACCGAACACTTGGTTGGCGTCTTGCAGCAGGTCAACGCTGACCTGCATGGTCTCAGGCCCAATGCCGTCGCCGGGGATGATCACAATGTTCATGGCAAATCACTCGGCTTTGAGGTTGGCGTCTTTGACCAGTTTTTCAAACTTGACCGCTTCGTTGCGCACGTATTCGGCAAACTCGGCGGTGGAGTTGCGTGGCACGCTCAGGTTGTCGGCTTCAAAACGTGCGCGGATATCGGGGCTGGCCATGATGGCATTGACCTCTTTGTTGAGGCTTTGCACCACGGCAGCGGGCGTGTCAGCCGGCGCGAACAAGCCACCCCACAGCGAATAACTGAAGCCCGGGATGGCCACCTCGGCCACCGTGGGCACATTGGGCAGCGATGTCATGCGGGTGGGTGTGGTCACGGCCAGGGCTTTGAGCTTGCCACCTTTGATTTGAGGCACGGCGGCCGACGCACTGCTGAAGAAAAGCTGGATGCGGTTGCCCATCAGGTCGGCCATCAGCGGGCCCACGCCTTTGTAAGGCACGTGCACCATCGAGAGCTTGGCACCGACCGACAAGGCCACTGCGGCCAAATGACCTGGCGTGCCAGCGCCCACCGATGCGTAACTGAATTCACCGGGTTTGGCGCGTGCTTGTTGCAGCAGCTCGTTCAAGGAGTTGTAGGGCGCGTCATTGGGTGCGAGCAATACCAATGGGGCATTGCCGATCAGCACCACCGGGATCATTTCTTTCAAGGGGTCGTATCCCAGGTCCTTCATCAACACCCGGTTGACCACGATCTCACCGGTTTGGCCCAAAAACAAGGTGTAGCCATCGTTGCGTGCCTTGACCGCCAAGCGGGTGCCCACCGTGCCCGAGACACCGGGCTTGTTGTCGACCAAAACCGTTTGTTTGTAGACCGAAGTCAGCCGCTCGCTGACCAAGCGGGCAAAGGTGTCGCCTTGCCCACCGGGTGCATAGGCCACGATGATGCTCACGGGTTTGGTCGGGTAGTCGCCGTCTGCGGCCAAAGTTGGGGTGGTGGTACAGGCCAACGCGGCCAAAGTCAACAAGGCGCCAAGGGCACGCAAGGGCAGGTTGAAAACAAACAGGTTTTTCATTTTGGACTTTCGCAAATGTGTTGGGTCGATCGTGCAAGCAAATGGGGCCATCAGGCCAGCAATTGCTGGCGAATGGCCTCAGGTGTCATGACTTGCAAGGGTTCGAGCCCTTGGTTGGGTATGCCCACCTGGGTGGCATTGAGCAGCATCGAGACCATGGTGTAGGTGCCAGAGACCACGATGAGGTCGATGACTTGTTGCTCACCCAACAGGTCGATGGCCTTCTTCCACAAGGCATCGTTGACTTGGTGGTTCAAGGTGATTTGCACGCAAAAGTCATAGACCAGCGATTGCTTTTCATCCATGCCTTTGGGGCGCTGGCATTGGCGCAAATCATCGGCAATGGACTGGGGCAACCCAGCGCGCACCGCGATGGGTTCATGGGCCCACCATTCGTATTGGGCATTGGCCACCCGGGCTTGGATCAAGATGGCCAATTCGTTGAGCGCTTTGGGGACCGATGTCTTGAAGCGCAGGTAGTCCAGCAGATCAAAGCAGCGCCTGGCCATCTCGGGGCTGCGCATCAGCGCGTTGTAAGGTCCGCCCAAGCCTGCGCTGGAGACTTTCAAAATGTCGTCGGCCAAGGGGCGCACCTCTGGGGGAAGTTCTTCATAGCTGCGCAGGGCAAATCGTTCGGTCATGTGGTGGCTCCAGCCAAAGTGTGAAGGGATTGAAAAAAAGTACGGCGTGTGTTGGTGAAGTACGGCCGGCAACGGCTGCTCCACGCGCTGGCGCGCACGGCCAACCAGTCGGGTGAGCCCATCACCTCGGGGGAGGTCAGGTCGTAGCAGGCAAAAGAGCGTGGCCCATGGTCGTGGTTGATGTAGCGCTGCGCGCGAACACAGCCTTGCACCATGGCCAAACCTGGCATGTGCTCTTGCGCATACCACTGAGAAATTTCTTCATCCCACCCCGGCGCAGGGTCGGTTTGCACGGTGTAGTGGGTGCCAATCAAAGCGTTGGGGCTGGCGCAGGTGCAGTCAAGCACCAGCGTCAATCGTGAGACTTGCGCCGCTTGCCCCGCCCACTGTGAGAGGCTGTCTGCCCAAGTCAAGGCCTGCGCTGTGCCCATGGGCACGGCTTGATCAAAGTGCACATATACATGCGTCAGAGGCAGTCCGTTTTCATCCTTGGCGGTGCTGGTCAGGCGCACTTGTGTGGGTTGGGGCGTCAATGTGGCCATGGCCCAAGTCGCCAAATCGCGTGCGCCCATTTCGGCTTGCAATCGCAACAACAAACCATCGGTTGTCACCATGTTCAATCGGCCTTTATTTTTTTGTCGCGGATCACGCGGCTCCATTTGGTCAAGTCGGTTTTGACCAAGGCACTCAACTCTTGTGGGCTGTTGGCGGCCGGCTCTGCGCCAGAGGCCACGATCTTGGCGCGCACGGCTTCGTTGGCCAAAGTGCGGCGCAGTGCTTGGTTGATGCGATCAATCTCTGCGCTCGGAGTGGCTTTGTGGGCAAACAAGGCATACCAATTGTCAGAGTCCACGCCCGCGACCCCCATTTCTTGGAAGGTTTTGACATCGGGGAACAAAGGGTGGCGTCTTGTGGAGGCCAGGGCCACGGGTTTGAGCTTGCCGCTTTTGATATGACCGATCAAGCCGGGGATGTCGCCAAAAAAACCATCCACGTGACCCGCCATCACGTCCGTGATCGCCGGTGCAGCCCCTTTGTAGGGCACATGTACAAGGTCGGTTTTGGTCGCGTCAGCCAGCAACTCCATCGCCAAATGCGGAACGCTGCCCGTGCCTGAGGAGGCCATGGTCACACGTTTTTGTTTGGCCAGACCGATGAACTCTTGCGGGTTATTGGCCGGGGCGTTGGGGTGCACCACCAGCATCTCGACGTTGTTGACCACCAGGGACACAGCTGCGAGGTCGCGCACCGGGTCGTAGGGCAAATTGGGATACAGCCCCGGGTTGATGGAGATGGCACCCACGCTGGACAACCACAGCATTTGCCCATCGGCGGGCGCTTTGAGCAAGGCCTCGGCCGCAATCGCACCGTTGGCACCGGCGCGGTTTTCCACCACCACCTGTTGGCCCAGCTCTTTGCCCAGTTGTTCACTGATCGTGCGGGCCACAAAGTCCACCGGTCCACCGGGCGGGAACGCCACGAGCATGCGGGTGACTTTGTTGGTTTGTCCCCAGGCCACAGATGCCATGCCCAGGCAGGCCAAAAGGGCCACCGTGGTGAAGCGCAGGGTGCGCGGTTTGATACTCATTGTTTGCTCCTGGCGGTTTGATTCATCGATACAAAAGTGAAGTCATTTTCAGTTGGCTCAGTCGCAGCGCACCGACATGCCCCCGTCGACCACGATCTCGGTGCCCGTGATGAAGCGTGCTTCTTCGCTGGCCAAAAACAGCACGGCGCGGGCCGTGTCGCGGCCGTCACCCATGAAGGGCAGGGGGATGCGTGCTTGGCGCGCTTGGAGCAAGGAGTGCACATCGCCACCTGCTCGTTGTCCCGCTAAACGGGTCTCCACCATGGGCGTGTGCAACTGACCGGGGACCACGGTGTTGACCCGCACCCCTTGCTTGGCATATTGCACCGCGACCACTTTTCCCAGTTGGATCACACCCGCCTTGGTGGCCGCATAAGCCACCTGGGCAGAGCCCGTCCAACGCAGTCCCGAGGTGGAGGCAATGTTGACAATTGCCCCTGCGCCTTGTGCGGCCATGATGGGCAGCACATGTTTGCAGCCCAAAAAAACACTTTTGAGGTTGTGATCGATTTGTGCGTCCCACACGGCTTCACTCATCTCCACCGGCCCGCCTGCGGCCGAGCCTCCGACGTTGTTGACCAGGACGTCAATGCGTCCCCAACGCGCCATGGCGTGGTCGATGCACGCCTTGATGGCGTCTGAGACGGTCACATCGCAGGCCAATGCCTCTATGCTCCCGCCGCTGGCCTTGGCCGCTTGTTGCGCCAGGGCCAAGGTTTCGTTCATGCGGTCGAGGTCGCGGTCCAAGGCAAGGACATGTGCGCCTTCTTCGACCATTTGTACTGCAATGGCACGCCCATTGCCCCAGCCCGGGCCCACCGAGCCCGCGCCACTGACCACCACCACTTTGTTTAAAAATCGTCCCATACAGACCTCATTCAGGGGTGGGCAAAACGGTACAAGGCCTGTGGGTTGTCCACCAGCAAGCGCTGGCGCAGGTCGGCCTCAGGGGCAATGTGCCAAATGGCATTGACCAGCGCGCCATCATCGGGCACATGGCTGTGGTTGGGGTGCGGCCAATCCGTGCCCCACACACATTGGTCTGGAAAGCGCTGTACCAAGGTGCGCGCCAACAGCAAACCGGCGGCATAAGGCGGGGTCGGGTCAATGCGGTCAATACCACTGACCTTGACGTGCATGCCGGGCTGGGCCAGCAGTTCGCACAAGGCCACAAAGTCGGCATGCTGTGCGCCCAGTAGTGCATCCACGCGACCCATGTGATCGATCACCACGGGCACCGCGCTTTGGGCCAGCACGGGTGCGAGGGTGTGCACCATGGCCGAGGGGAAATGCACTTGTAAGTGCATGTGCAGCGGGGCCATTCGCTGTGTCAGTGCCAACAACGCCTGGGTGTCCACGGCGCCACCCAAGTGCGGCATGAAGTTAAACCGCACACCGCGAAACCCCACCGACGCCAAGCGCTGTAACTCGGTGTCGCTCACATCGATGGGTGCCAAGGCCACGCCCAGGTAACGGCCTTGGCCCGCAGCGATGGCGTCTTCCACCGCCCGGTTGTCCATGCCATGCACGGCCGACTGAACGATCACGCAACGGCCAATGCCCAAATGCCGGTGCAACTCAAACAAGCGTTCTTTGGGTGCATCCACCGGCGTGAAGTTGCGGGTGCTGGCAAATGCAAAGCGCTCGGCGGGTCCAAACACGTGCACGTGGCTGTCACAGGCGAGGGTGGGTAGATGCTTATCTGGTCGAGAAGGGTTGGGGTTGTAAGTGCGTATGGGGGTGTTCATGGGGCCTCGCTGCAGAGCGCCATTGTGCCGTCTCTGCTGTGGCTTGGGGGCTGCCCAAATTGGTCAAACTTTAGATGTCATGCTGGCGTTTGGCGGTGTCACTGCATTTCGAGCGCAGGGCCGTCGACCTCCTTAGAATGCGGCGACAGTGACACAATGCGCCCTTTTGCCAACGCTTCAAGTCAGCCCGGCTTGTGCACTGCGTACGAAACCCGATTCGAAAGCCAAGCATGATCAACAAAATCGCCGCTTCCGTGGAGGAAGCCGTGGGTCCGGTTGCCGACGGCGCCACCATCTTGGTGGGCGGTTTTGGCACAGCGGGCATCCCCAATGAATTGCTCGAGGGCTTGATGCGCGTGCTGCAAAATGGCTCGGCGCGCAACCTGGTGGTGGTCAACAACAACGCAGGCAATGGCGAAACTGGCTTGGCCGCTTTGCTCAAAACCGGGCGGGTACGCAAAGTGATTTGCAGCTTTCCCAGGCAAGCCGACAGCCAAATTTTTGATGCTTTGTACCGCAGCGGACAACTGGAGTTGGAGTTGGTCCCCCAAGGCAATTTGGCCGAGCGCATCCGTGCAGCGGGTGCGGGCATTGGGGCTTTTTTCTCGCCCACGGCGTATGGCACCGATCTGGCCCGCAACACCGACGGCAGTGCGCGTGAAACGCGCGAGATCAACGGCCGCATGCACGTGCTTGAGCACCCGATCCACGCCGATTTGGCGCTCATCAAAGCCGAGCGTGGCGACCGTTGGGGCAACCTGACCTATCGCAAAGCAGCACGCAACTTTGGACCGGTGATGGCCATGGCCGCACGCCGCACCGTGGCATCGGTGCACGAGGTGGTGGCCTTGGGTGCATTGGATCCAGAGTCCGTGGTCACCCCCGGAATTTTTGTCGCCCAAGTGGTGCAGGTGCCTCGCGTTCAAACGCAAGGCGGCGGTTTCAAGGCATGAGGCCCATATGACACATCAACGCAGAAGCAAAGACCAAATCGCCGCCTTGGTGGCCAAAGACATTCCCAACGGGGCTTATGTCAACTTGGGCATTGGCATGCCCACGATGGTGGCCAACCACTTGCCAGCGGGGTTGGAGATCATCTTGCACAGCGAGAACGGCATTTTGGGCATGGGCCCGGCCCCTGCGGAGTCTGAGCAAGACTTTGACTTGATCAATGCAGGCAAACAACCCGTCACCCTGTTGCCGGGGGGTGCTTTTTTTCATCATGCCGACAGCTTTGCCATGATGCGCGGGGGGCACTTGGACATTTGTGTGTTGGGTGCGTTTCAAGTCAGCGCCAGCGGTGACCTGGCCAATTGGCACACCGGAGAGCCCGGCGCCATTCCGGCCGTGGGTGGGGCCATGGATTTGGCCATTGGGGCCAAACAAACCTGGGTCATGATGGACTTGCTCACCAAGCAGGGCGTGAGCAAAGTGGTGTCGCAATGCACTTACCCCATCACCGGCTTGGGTTGCGTCAAACGAATTTACACCGACATGGCCACCTTGGACGTGACCCCGCAAGGTTTGCAATGGGTTGACGCGGTGGACGGTTTGTCACTGCCCGATTTGGAGCGATTGGTGGGCTTGCCCATCGCCGCTTGAAGTTCATTTTTTTAATTCAGACGAGGAAACAACATGGCTAACAAAGTGGGATGGATCGGTTTGGGGCGCATGGGAGAAGCGATGGTCAAGCGTTTGACCAAAGCCGGGCACGGCGTGGATGTGTGGAACCGCACCCGCAGCAAGGCCGAGCCCTTGGTCGAATACGGGGCCACCATCGTCGACCACAAGCTCGACCTGGCCGCCTGTGAAGTGGTATTTACCATGGTCTCAACCACCGACGACTTGAAAGAAGTGTTGTTTGCCCCAGGCGGTTTGGTCACGGGCAAAACGCTGCCCAAGATGGTGGTCGACAGCTCTTCGATTTCGCAAGAAGGCTCGGCCGAAGTGCGCACTGCTTTGGAAAAACTGGGCGTGGCCTATTTGTGTGCACCGGTTTCGGGCAATGCCAAAGTGGCCAAAGCCGGCAAACTGCTGGTGGTGGCCTCGGGCCCGCGCCCGTTGTATGACATGGCCGAGCCGTACCTGCAGGCCATGTCGCGCAAAACCATGTGGGTGGGCGAGGGCGAGTTGGCCCGGGTGTGGAAGATCGCGCACAACACCATGTTTGGTGTGGTGATCCAAAACCTGTGTGAAATCACTGTGATGGCCGAAAAAGCGGGCATTCCACGCCATTTGTTTTTAGAAAGCATCAACGACTCGGTGCTGGGCTCGATGTACACCCGTTACAAAACGCCCGTGTTGACCAATTTGACTTTTGACCAAGTGACCTTCACCCCCAAACTGCTGCTCAAAGACATGGATTTGGGCATGGCTGCGGCCAAGGCCCAGGGCGTGTCCATGCCCGCTGCTGCAGCCACCCGCGAGTCGGTGGCGCGCATGGTCGGGCGCGGTTACGATCAAATCGACTTTGCCGCTTTGCTCATCGAAACCGCGCGCGACGCCGGCTTGGAGCTGAAATCAGAAAACAAGACCATCAGCGACGGCTTGGAGTCTTGATCGGTTTTTCACCTTTCTATTCAATCAGGAGACCACATTCATGAAGTCGACTTATGGTTTTGCGCGCCGCACGTTGCTGGCATGGAGCGCCCTGGGCTTTGCATTTTTTCAGGGGCAGGCCTGGGCCCAGGCATACCCCAGCAAGCCCATCAAATTCGTGGTCCCCTTCAGCGCGGGCAGCGCCACCGACATCGTGGCGCGCACCGTGGCCGATGCGATGGGCAAGTCCATGGGGCAAACCATCGTCATCGATAACCGATTGGGCGCGGGCGGCACCATCGCCGCGGCCATGGTGGCCAAGAGCGAGGCCGATGGCTACACCGTCTTGGTGCACTCTTCGGGCCATGCGCTCAATGCCTCGCTGTACCCCAATTTGGGTTATGACACGCTGAAAGACTTGACGGGCGTGACCACCTTGGCGGCCATTCCCAATGTGCTGGTGGTCAACCCTGGCAAGGGTTGGAAGACCCAGTCCGAGTTGATTGCGGCGGTCAAAGCCAAGCCTGGCACCTTCAACTACGCATCGGCAGGTGTGGGCAGCGGCACCCATTTGAACGCAGAGATCTTTCGCTTGCAGTCGGGCATCGACGCCTTGCACGTGCCCTATAAAGGCACGCCCGACGCCATGACCAATGTGATTGGTGGCTCCAACGATTGGTTCTTTGCGCCCTTGGCATCGGCCTTGCCGCTGATCAAAGACGGCAAGCTGCAAGCGCTGTCGGTGAGCACCAAGATGCGCGCCTCGACCCTGCCCCAGGTGCCCACCAGCATCGAAGCGGGGCTGCCCGCATCGGACTACACCTTGTGGGTCGGCATGATCGTGCCCAGCGCAACCCCTGCGGCGGTGGTCAAACGCCTGCATGAAGAGGCGCTCAAAGCCTTGGCCAGTGCCGACATCAAGGAGCGCATGGCCAAACTCGGGGCGGACCCTTTCACCATGGCGTCCGACGCCTTCAATGCCTATATCAAGACCGAAATCGACACCGCCGCGCGCATCGTCAAGGCCGCGGGCTTGAAAGCCAATTGATGGCCTGCCCTTGGACGGCCACGGCATGAAGTTGGTTTTTTTGGGCGTGGGCAAGATGGGCTTGCCCATGGCCGCGCATCTGTTGGTGGCTGGCCATGAGGTGGTGGTGCACGACGTGGATGCACACCGTTTGGCGTTGGCCCAAGCGGCTGGGCTCGGGGTTGCGCAAGACCTGGGTGCTGCCATCTCACAAGCCGATGGCGTGCTCTCATCCCTGCCCCATGATGCGGCCCTCCAAAGCGCCGCTGCGGTGGTGGCCCAGCACCTTCGCAAGGGAGGCTTTTACCTTGACACCAGCACGGTGTCGGTGGCTGCATCGGCAGCGGTGGCAGATATGCTGGCAGCCACCGGTTGCGACTATTTGCGCGTCACCGTGTCGGGCAACAACCACATGGCTGAAGCAGGTCAATTGACGCTCATGGCGTCGGGCCCCCAAGCTGCTTGGCAGCGCATGGCACCCATGCTCAAGCCCTGGGGGTCGGTGCAGTTTTATTTGGGTCAGGCCGAACAGGCGCGGTTGATGAAGTTGGTGATCAACCTCATGATTGGCCAAACCAGTGCCATGCTGGCCGAGGCCTTGAGCTTGGGCAGCAAAGGCGGCTTGGCCTGGTCTGACCTTTGGCAAGTCATCGGTGCCAGCGCGGTGGCATCGCCCATTGTCAAAGCCAAGGCGGTGCAACTGTCGCAACGCGACTTCACCCCCACCTTCACGGTGCCGCAAATGCTCAAAGACATCGATTTGATTTTGGCCGAAGGCGACGCCTTGCAAGTGCCCCTGTTGCAAACCGCGCTCACCCGCCAAATGATGCAATCGGCCTTGGCCCAAGGCTGGGCCGAACAAGACTATGCTGCCATCATCAAGGTGGTGGAACAATCCGCAGGCATTCACCAGGAGTAAACCGTGCGCAATCTGAACCAAGACACCATCACCCAGGCCGTGTTGGCCCGATTTGAAAACACGCCCGATCCGCGCTTGAAGGAAATCATCTTCAGCCTGGTCAAACACCTGCACGACTTTGCCCGTGATGTGAAGTTGACCGAGGACGAGTGGTTCTACGGTATCCAATACCTCACCGCCACCGGCCACAAGTGCACCGACGTGCGGCAAGAGTTCATTTTGCTCAGCGATGTGATGGGCCTGTCCATGCTCACCATTGCCATGAACCAAGACAAGCCCGCTGGCTGCACCGAGCCCACGGTGTTTGGTCCCTTCTTTCTAGAGAACGCGCCACATTACGCGTTGGGTGACGATGTGTCCAATGGCGCGTCGGGCCAAAAATGCCTGGTGCGTGGCCAAGTCAAGGGGTTGGGTGGCGAGCCTGTCAAAAAAGCCAAACTCAATGTGTGGCAAGCCGATGACGACGGCAAATACGATGTGCAATACGAAAACCTGACGCAACCGCAGGCGCGTGGCATTTTGAACGCCGACGACCAAGGCCATTTTCATTTCACGACCATCTTGGCAGAGGCATATCCCATCCCCACTGACGGCCCTGTAGGGACTTTGCTCAACGCCACCAAGCGCCACCCATGGCGGCCTGCGCATTTGCACTTCATGGTCGAAGCGCCTGGTTACGAGCGGCTGATCACCCATGTGTTTCGCGACCACGACAAATACCTCGACTCTGATGCCGTTTTTGGGGTCCGCCAGTCGCTGGTGGCCGATTGGGTCCAGCAGTCCGACGGCACTTATTTGATGGAATACGACTTCGTTCTCAACCCCAAGCCCTGATGGCTTGACATGACCATGCCCTCGGTGCGCAGCCTCTGGGGCATGGCCTTTGCGCTGTCTTTGGGGGCGGCCATTTCATTGGGGATGGCGCGTTTTTCATATGGCATGTTGCTGCCACCCATGCGGGAAGACTTGGCCTGGAGCTACACCTTGGCCGGTGCCATGAACACCGCCAACGCGCTGGGTTATTTGTTGGGGGCCTTGGCCTTGCCGCGCATGTTGCGCCGCTGGGACGCGGTGCAGGTGTTCATGGCCGGTGCAATTTTGACCAGCGTGTTCATGGGTTTGAGCGGGTTTTTCACACAAGCTGAACCCCTGCTGCTGCAACGCGGTTTGGCCGGCCTGTCCAGCGCCTGGGTGTTTGTGGCCGGGGGCTTGTTGGCCGCTCGTTTGGGCAATTTGCATCCCCCCAGTGCCGGTTGGTTGTTGGGCCTGTATTACGGTGGCACCGGCTGGGGCATCATCTTGTCTGCTCTGAGCCTGTCGCCCGTCATGGCCCAGGCGCAAGCCCAAGGGTTGGCCCATCCATGGGTGTGGGCCTGGTGGTGGCTCAGTGCAGTATGCGCGGCTTGTTGCTTGGCCATGTGGTGGCCTTTGAAGCGCTGTGCCATGTGGCAGCGCCAAGGGTGGTTGGGGCAAGCACCGGACCAAAGCACGGCAGACCCCAAGGTGTTTTCTTGGCAACCCTTGTCTTTTGCCTTGATCGGGTATGGCTTGTTTGGTGTGGGGTACATCGGTTACATGACCTTTGTGGTGGCTTTGTTGCGCGCGCAAGGGCAAAGCGAAGCTGCTTTGATGGTGTTTTATGCCTTGTTGGGCTGCGCTGTGTTGCTGTCATCGCGCTTGTGGTCGGGCTTGCTCAACCGTGCCAAGGCCGGTGGGGCATTGGCCGCGCTCAACGCGTTGCTGGGCGTGGCCACCATCGTGCCTGCCCTGACCGCGCATGCCGGTGCGGTGATGGTCTCTGGCCTGTTGTTTGGTGCGGTTTTTTTGTCAGTGGTGGCTTCCACCACGGCCTTGGTGCGGCACAACCTGCCTGCATCGCAATGGGCGGCTGGCATCAGCGCCTTCACCATTGTGTTTGCCATGGGGCAAATCATCGGTCCCTTGGTGGTGGGCTGGATTTCAGACGGCCCCGGCGGCTTGGCCCGCGGGTTGGTTTTTTCAGCCCTGGCCTTGCTGCTGGGCGCGGCATTGGCTTGGCAGCAAAAGCCCCTGTGATCAGGCCTGGGATTGCTGGGTTTGATAGGCCAGCAAGCTGGCCCACAGCAGCAGAAAAAACTCCCCAATCCCAGCGCCCAGCAAAGTGCTGTTGACCAAACCGGTCAGCACCTCAATGGCCACCACGCTGCGCAAGCACCAGCGCGCAGCCCAGGGCAGGGCAAGTGCATTGCGCCACAACAGGGCTAAAAATCCAATGAACAAAGCGGCACCCAGCAGCCCACTTTCTACCGCCCAGAGCAAAAATTGCTGATGCGGGTCGTTGGCATTGGCTATGGTGCCGCCTTGCGCCACATAGGCCTGGGGCCAGGCACCAACCCCGTGACCCAACAGCGGTCTCTCGGCCACGGCTTGCACCGATTTTTGCCATGCGTCAATGCGAAAACCCAAAGAGTTTTCTACTTTCAACGGGCCACTTTGCAAGGCCACCACATCCGACTTGGCTTTCAGCCAGCGTTGCTGCATACGCTCTGAGCCCAACACCACGCCCAGGGCCACCAGCAGGGGCAGCAACAACACGCTCCAACGGTGGCGGCGCGGCAAGACGCCCATCAAAACAAAGACCCAGGCCAACAACAAGGCGATTTGCCCCGTGCGACCCGTCACCACCAGCAGCACATTGGCGCTGGCCAATGCCATGACCGCCCAAACCCAAAAACGGCGATGCGCCAGCGGCCACTGATCTCGGAAGTACCACACCACCACCATCATCAAGGTGCTTGTGATGGGCTGCTCGATGGTGCTGCTAAAGACCACGGCGTTGTCTGGGGTCATGACTGAAATGGCCCAGGGCAGGGAAATGCCCAACACCATCAACCAAGAGCTGATCAACACAAAAATTTGCCCCAACACCAAGCATTGCAACACCGGCCAGGCTGGTGTGCCAGCGCGCATCAGGTAAAAAGCGGCGGGCAATACCAGCCACCTGGCGTGGCGCGACAAGGACAGCCATGCGTCGCCCTCAGGGGCTGCGCCCCAAGCCATCGACAAGCCCATCCACAACAAGGCAGTTGCACCCCACATCAGGCTGCTCGGCCAGGGCTGCATTGTTGCCGCGTTGTCGTCGGCAAGGGGGATTGCGCGTCGGCGCAGATCTGTCCAAATTTGCGCCACAACCAGCAACAGCAATAACAATTTGGCCAATGAAACCAAGGCCGTGCCCAAGCTCACCGACAGGGCCAAAAAGCACAGGCCCCAAAGCCGCAGATGGGCCAGGGTCGGCCTCATTCCAGGCGATCCCTTTTTGCCAGTTTGGGGAAAAAGCGCAACCACAACACGGCCACCAATATGGTGCCCAAACCGCCAACCCAGGTGGCCATGACAGGACCCAGCCATGCCGCCGCAGCACCCGACTCAAACTCGCCCAACTCGTTGCTCGCGCCAATGAAGATGGAGTTGACAGCCCCGACCCGTCCGCGCATTTCGTCGGGCGTTTCCAGTTGCATGAGGGTCATGCGGATCACCACGCTCACGGTGTCGGCCGCGCCACTGATGGCCAGCGCCAGCATGGACAACCAAAAATGGGTGGACAAGGCAAACAAGACCATGGCGCAACCAAAAACGGCCACCGCGATCAGCAAAATATGGCCCACACGGCGTTGCAAGGGGTGGGTGGTCAGCCACATGGAAGCAGCCAGTGCCCCCAAAGCGGGCGCAGCGCGCAACAAACCCAGGCCCCAGGGACCGACCATCAAAATGTCTTTGGCAAACATGGGCAACAAAGCGGTGGCCCCGCCCAACAAAACGGCAAACAGGTCCAGTGAAATGGCGCCCAGCAGCAACTTGTTGTGCAACACAAAATGCACCCCCGCCAACACGGTGCGCAAGGTGGCCGGTTCGCTGGCGACCACATGGCGCTGGTAGCCCAATCCCCACAGCAAAGCGCATGCCAGCAGCAGCAACGCCAGTGAGGTGGCGTACACCGCACTGGCGCCCAGCGCAAATATCAAACCGCCCAAGGCCGGCCCAGAGATGATGGCCACCTGCATGCCCGAGGAGTTAAAGGCGGTGGCCCGCGCCATCATGGCGTCGCTGACCAAGGCCGACATCAAGGCCTGAGAAGCAGGCATTTGAAAAGCCCGCACCGAACCCATCACCAAGGCCAGGGCCAAGATCAACTCTTTGCTGATGGTGTCTTGCGCGCTCGCTCCCAGCAAAGTGGCGGCCACAGCCGCTTGCACCACCGTGCACGCCAAGATGATGTGCAATCGGTTCAATCGGTCGGCCACATGGCCAGCCCACAGGGTGAGCAACAAGGCAGGCACAAATTGATAAAGCCCAACCAAGCCCAAGTCCCATGCGCTTTGGGTGGTTTCGTACATTTGCCAGCCCAAGGCCACCATCATCATTTGATTGGCGCAGGTGGTGGTGATTCGGTAGCCCCAGTAGCGCATGAAGCTGCGCTGGGCCCATATTTCTTTGAAAGCGTTGGTATCCACCCATTCAGCTTAACCTGTTTCTGTGTCCGATTGCGCCGCGCTTGTCACGCCGGTTGCCAATTGGGGCTTGCCGAACTGACAAACGGGCCACTGCTGGCCCCATCAAACGGGGCTGGCTGGATGGGTCCGCCGGCCCGACTCTGTGGGGTATGCTTTCACCCCGTGAAAATCACGCACGCATTGATCCTGCTGTATTTCGTTTTTCTGCTGGCCACCCTTTGGTGGGGGCCACGGTTCATCCAGGGTCCGTGGCTTTTTTTGCTGCGCGCGTTTTTCCCCAATTGGAAGTTTTTTCATGCGGTCGGCCATGAACCGCGTTTGTATGTGCGCTGGTGGCCTTCAAACGCCAGCGGCGAGGGGCCAGACCCTGACACCCCCATCAACCCTTGGCATTTGGTTTACCCCCGAGTGCAGCGTTCAGGGCTGGATTTGGTGCACAACCCCAGGGTCAATTTGGCGTTGTCCCGGCAAAATTTGGTGGACCACTTGGCCCACGACCTCAATCACCTGCCCGCTGGGGTGGATGCACGTGGCTTGGTCACGTACCGATTGGTGCAGGCCATGGTGCGCGAACACTGTTTGCAAAACTTGGGTGCCACTCGGGGTGCGGCCTTTGAGTTTCAGATTCGCTTGGAGCGAAGCGACACCTTGGGGGAGGTGGAGTCGCACACCTTGCTGCCCGCCGCCCGGGGGGTGGTTTGAATGGGGCAGGCCTTGGAATTGGCGCAAGCGGTGCGCATGCTCGAGTGGCTGCTGGCTTGGAGCTTGGGGGTGCAAACGCTTGAATTTTTGCGCATCCACCGATCTGGCGTGGTCGAGCGCATTTGGCATTGGCCTGATCAAAAAGACGACATACCCGATCGCCCGGCTTGGCTCAAGGCGACGCTGGGCCACTTGTACCAACCGGCCATGCACCAGGCGCATTTGTGGTTGCGCCTGTCGGTGATCCTGCACATGGCTTGGCAAGGTTCCAGTTTGGGGCATTTTGTGTTTTTATTTTCGAGCGCCGTGGTGGTGCTGATCCGCTGGCGTGGCGCATTCAATGGCGGCAGCGATTTCATGACCTTGGTGGTGCTCACCGGCGGCTTGCTCGCCCATGCCGTGGGCCTGTGGTCGCGCCCTGAGTTGGGCTGGCAAGCCGGACTTTGGTACATCAGCATCCATGCCATCAGCTCGTACTTCATGTCCGGTTGGGTCAAACTCAAGCATGCGCAGTGGCGAAGTGGGCGAGCGCTCACCATATTTCTAAATGGTGCCATCCATGGCCCGTTGCCGGCCGGCAGCTGGTTTCGAAAGCCCTGGCTGGCGCGCCTGAGTGCCTGGGGCTTTATCCTTTGGGAATGTGCCTTCCCGCTGGCCCTGGGCGGTCCGGCCCAGGCCCAGGCCATGTGCGCCGTGGCCGGGGTTTTTCACTTTTTGGTCTTTTGGTTTTTTGGCCTCAACCGGTTCTTTTGGGCCTGGGTCACCTGCTTCCCTGCGGTGATTTATTGCTCAAATTGGAGGTTGTATATTTAAGATTTAGGTGTTTACCCTTGATTTTGGCAATTCCCAAGCTGAAAACCCTGAGTTTTTAATCCATTCAAGCCTTGGCTAGAGCGGTCGATCAGTATTAAACTGCCCCTCCCAGAATCAAGGTTGCTTCCATGCAGTTCATGTGGGTATCCGGCCCGACCGGTACCGTCCGATCCGTATCCATCACCGCGCGCAAGGTCATCATGGCCACGGCAGGCTTGGCCGTGGCACTGATGATGGTGGGCTTTGTCATGTACTTTGTGGGTTTTCGCATCGCCGTGGAGTTCAGCCCCGACCTGGCCCGCAGCATGGGGGGGGTGACCACCGAGGCCGAGCAGCAACGCATGGAGGCCGTGTACCGCGAGCGGCTCGACCAGTTGCGTCAGAACCTGCACACCACTTCGCAAGAGATCAAACAGTTGGAGAGCCTGAAAAACCGATTCATGGAGCTGGCCACCCCGACCCAGTTGCGCGACCGCTTCTTCAACAACAGCAAAAAAGACGATGCCCGTGGCGGCCCTTTATTGCCAACCCCTTTGCGCAACTTGTTTTTCCGACAAACGCTGGACCAAGAGCTCAACGGGACCATGCAAGACTTGATGCGTTTGGATGCCTCGGTGCGGGAGCTGCGCCAGGACTGGACCCAACACTTGGAATGGCTGCACTCCCTGCCCACAGGTTTGCCCATCCAGGGTGAGTTCAGGGTCTCCAGCGGGTTTGGCATTCGCAATGATCCTTTCACGGGCTTGTTGGCCATGCACGAGGGCTTGGACTTCACGGCACCCACGGGCACTCCCGTGGTGGCGGTGGCCCCGGGCACGGTGACCCGATCTTCTTTTGAGGGCAGCTACGGTCAGGTGATTGAAGTCACCCACGCTGAAGGCTTCATGACGCGTTACGCCCATTTGAGCCGTCGCCGCGTGGTCGAAGGCCAAGTGGTCGAGCGCGGCACCCAGTTGGGTGATGTGGGCAGCACCGGCCGCTCGACCGGGCCCCATTTGCATTACGAGGTGTTTCGCAAGGATCGCCCCCTCAACCCATTGCAGGTATTGCCGCTCGGTTCGAGCTGAGCGTTTTATTTGCCACACAGAGTCAGCACCATGTTTGAAAAGCTCAAAGACAAGTCGATGATGTCCTCGCAAGAGCGCTTTGACACCATCATTGGCCGCACGACCCAAATTTATGGCCGTTTGGTGTTGCTCGACAGCGTGCGCATCGATGGCAAGGTCGAGGGCAATATCGAGACCACCAAGGAAAACAAGGTCACCGTGGCCATTGGTCCCACTGGCGAGGTCTCGGGCGACATCACGGCCCACCGCGTCATGGTGGCGGGCAAGGTCGAGGGCAATATTTATGCTTCTGAGCGCGTCGAATTCCACAAAGACTCTGTGGTCCACGGCGACATCTCCTATGGCTCGATTGCCGTCGAGCACGGCGCACGCCTGCTGGGCTTGGTGATCCAAACCCCCAGTGGCGGGGGCAGCAGCACGGCCGAGGCCGACAGCGTGATCCGCACCGCCCAAATCGGCAAGTCCTGAGGCCTCCCAGGGGCGGTTGGGCCGCCACTTGGTACGGCCTGCCCAGGCTTGGCTGCATTCACCTGATGTTTGAATAGGAACAAGGCATGAGCACACCCCAACACGATGAGCACTGGTACGACCGGATGTACAACAACCGGGCCATGGTGCCAGACTTCGCCAACTATTTTGAGCGCTGGGGTCGTGACTCTGTCAGCGCCCGCCAGCAAGCTTGTTCCACCAGCGTGCCCTATGGCACGCACAGCACAGAGAGCCTGGACATTTTCCCTGCCAACCGCCCCAATGCGCCGGTGTTGGTGTTCATCCATGGCGGGTACTGGCGCTTTTTGGACAAGTTTGACCATTCTTTTATTGCCCCACCCTTTCAAAAAGCGGGTTGCACCGTGGTGGTGCCCAATTACGCTTTGTGTCCGGCTGTGACCGTGCCCGAGATCACCATGCAAATGGTTCGCGCACTGGCCTGGGTGTGGCGTCACATTGCCGACTTTGGTGGCGATCCCCGCCGCATCACCGTGGCCGGTCATTCGGCGGGCGGGCATTTGGCGGCCATGTTGATGGCCTGCAATTGGCCGGTGTTTGGCCGTGACTTGCCCAGTGACTTGATGCACAACGCCTTGTCCATCTCTGGCTTGCATGAGCTGGAGTCGGTGCGTCGCTCACCCTTGTTGCAGTCGGGTCTGTGCCTGAGCGATGAAGACGTGCGCAAAGCCAGCCCGGCCTGGTTGCCCGCTCCGGCGCGGGGTGAACTGTCGTGCGTGGTCGGGGGCGATGAAAGCAGCGAATTTTTGCGCCAAAACCAATTGATGCAGCAAGCCTGGGGTGCACAGCGCGTGCCGCTGGCTTTGGCCATGCCGGGACGGCAACACTTTTCAATGCTTGACGCTTTGTGCGACCCCACGCACCAAGTGCACCAGATCGCTTGCCGTTTATTGGGGGTTCGTCCGGCCCATTGAGCCTGGTTCAGGGGCCCGGGCCCAAGGGCTCACATCAGCAGGTGTTCGCCCGCGTTGTCGCCACCCAAAATGACGTAGTTGACCTTGCGCACGTCCATCAGCTTTTTGCCGCCCGAGTATGAGATGGAGCTTTGCACGTCCTCTTGCATCTCGCGCAAGGTGTCGGCCAGTTTGCCTTTGATGGGTTCAAGGATGCGCTTGCCCTCAACGTGCTTGTATTCGCCCTTATTGAAGTCAGAGGCCGAGCCGTAATACTCTTTGAACAGCTTGCCGTCGACCTCTACCGTTTGCCCGGGCGACTCTTCGTGGCCGGCCAACATGGAGCCAATCATCACCATGGTGGCACCAAAACGCACGCTCTTGGCAATATCGCCGTGCTCGCGAATGCCGCCGTCGGCAATGATGGGTTTGGTGGCCACCCGAGCGCACCATTTGAGGGCCGACAACTGCCAGCCACCGGTACCAAAACCTGTTTTGCTTTTGGTGATGCACACCTTGCCTGGGCCAATGCCCACTTTGGTGGCGTCGGCGCCCCAGTTTTCCAAATCAATCACCGCCTCTGGCGTGCCCACATTGCCCGCAATGATGAAAGCGCTTGGCAGGTGTTGCTTCAAGTGCGCAATCATGTGCTGAACGCTGTCGGCATGTCCGTGGGCGATGTCGATGGTGATGAAGTCGGGCACCAAGCCCTCGGCCACCAACTGGGCCACAGTGTCGCGATCAGCTTGCTTCACCCCCAGTGAAATCGAAGCATACAAGCCACGCTTTTTGAAGTCGCGCACAAAGGCCACGTTGTCCAAATCAAAACGGTGCATGACATAGAAATAGCCGTGCTGGGCCAGCCACTCGCAAATGCTTTCATTGACCACGGTCTTCATGTTGGCCGGCACCACTGGCAGGCGAAAACTGTGTTGACCCAGGGTGATGCTGGTGTCGCATTCGGAACGGCTTTCCACGCGGCATTTGCGCGGCAGCAGCAAGATGTTGTCGTAGTCGAAAATTTCCATGGTCCAAGCTCCAGAACAAAACAAATGGTGAGCGCTTGGCTTGGCTCCGGTTGCTGGCTGGGCGTGTGGCGCAGGGTGCGCATCGACCAAAAAGAAACCGGGCACAAGAATCTTGGGCCCGGTGGCTGATTCTATACGCCCTTGCCTACAATCCGTTCATGTCCCTTCCCACCGGGTCCCTTGCTGGACCGCCGAACGCCCCCCCCCACGACTCCCCCCTGTTGCAAGGCCTCAACCCAGAGCAGCGCGCTGCGGTGGCATTGCCCCGCGAGCACGCCCTCATCTTGGCCGGTGCGGGCTCTGGTAAAACCCGCGTTTTGACCACCCGCATTGCCTGGTTGCTGCAAACCGGGCAAGCCTCGCCCGCAGGGGTGTTGGCGGTGACCTTTACCAACAAAGCCGCCAAAGAGATGTTGACCCGTTTGTCGGCCATGCTGCCGGTGAACGTGCGCGGCATGTGGATCGGCACCTTTCATGGCCTGTGCAACCGTTTTTTGCGTGCCCACTGGAAGCTGGCCAATTTGCCGCAGTCGTTTCAAATTTTGGACACCCAAGACCAACTTTCGGCCATCAAGCGACTGTACAAACAGTTTTCAGTCGACGATGAGCGGTTCCCGGCCAAGCAAACCCAGTGGTTCATTGCCGCTTGCAAGGAAGATGGCTTGCGCCCACCCGATGTGGAGGCACGCGACGCCGATGCGCGCAAAAAAGTTGAGATTTACCAACTGTACGAAGACCAATGCCAGCGCGAAGGCGTGGTGGACTTTGGTGAGTTGATGCTGCGCAGTTTTGAGTTGCTGCGCGACAACGACCCTTTGCGCGAACACTACCAACGGCGCTTTGGGCATGTGCTGATCGACGAGTTTCAAGACACCAACCGCTTGCAGTACGCCTGGATCAAGCAACTGAGCTCGCCCACCAGTGCGGTGTTTGCGGTCGGCGATGACGATCAAAGCATCTATGCTTTTCGCGGTGCGCGGGTGGGCAACATGGCCGATTTTGTGCGCGAATTTGGCGTGCGCCACCAAATCAAGCTGGAGCAAAACTACCGCAGCCACAGCAATATTTTGGACAGTGCCAACGAATTGATCAGCCACAACAAAGGCCGGTTGGGCAAAAACCTGCGCACCGACCAAGGACCGGGTGAACCGGTGCGGGTGCACGAATCCACCAGTGACTTTGCCGAAGCGCAGTGGATGGTCGAGGAGATGCGCCAGTTGTTGCGCGATGGCCAAAATGGCGACGCCAGCCAGGGGGTGTCCAGCCGCAACGAGATCGCTGTGCTCTACCGCAGCAACGCCCAAAGCCGTGTGATTGAAACGGCCTTGTTCAATGCGGGCATGCCTTACCGGGTTTATGGCGGTTTGCGGTTTTTTGAACGCGCCGAGATCAAGCACGCTTTGGCCTATTTGCGATTGCTGGAGAACCCGCGCGATGACACCAGCTTCATGCGTGTGGTCAATTTTCCGCCGCGCGGCATTGGTGCGCGCAGCACCGAGCAATTGCAAGACGCGGCCCACAGCGCTGGTTGCGCTTTGCACGATGCGGTCAGTGCCGTGTCCGGCAAAGCCGGTGCCAACCTGTCGGCCTTTGTGGCCAAGCTCGATGTGTTGCGTGAACAAACCCAGGGCATGGGCTTGCGCGACATCATCGAAGCCGTGCTCGCCGACAGCGGCTTGATCGAGCATTACCAAGCCGAGCGTGAAGGCGCCGACAGGGTTGAAAACCTGCAAGAACTGGTCAGCGCCGCAGAGAGCTTTGTCAGCGTCGAGGGCTTTGGCCGCGATGCCGTGGCTTTGCCGGTGGACATCGACACCGGTGAGCCTACCGAAACAGGTGAGACCTTGTCGCCATTGGCGGCGTTTTTGACCCATGCCGCCTTGGAGTCGGGTGAAAACCAAGCGCTGGCTGGCGCAGAGGCGATTCAATTGATGACGGTGCATGCCGCCAAGGGCTTGGAGTTTGACGCGGTGTTTGTCACTGGACTGGAAGAGGGCTTGTTTCCCCATGAAAACGCCTTGAGCGACCACCTGGGTTTGGAGGAAGAGCGCCGCTTGATGTATGTGGCCATCACCCGTGCACGCCAGCGTTTGTATCTGAGCCATTCGCAAACCCGGATGTTGCACGGACAAACGCGCTACAACATCAGAAGTCGATTTTTTGATGAACTGCCAGAGCACGCCCTCAAGTGGCTCAGTGCGCCCGCGCCGGGGCTCAACCCCGCCAACGCCTGGGGCAGCTCACGCCAACATGTGTCCGTCTCGGCCACCACCGACTGGACCACCGCCATCCAACCTCAGCCCAGCGCCAGTGCATCCGGTGCGCATGCTTGGGTCAAGGCAGGCGTGCAGGTGTTTCACAATAAATTTGGTGAAGGTGTGGTGCTGTCCATCGAAGGCAGCGGTGATGACGCCAGGGCACAGGTGAAATTTGGTCGCCATGGCGTCAAATGGTTGGCCTTGTCGGTGGCCAAGTTAACGCCGGTTTGATTTGCACTGTGGGGATGACATGTGCCACTGGCACATGAACCGCATGAACCTGGTGGGCGTCAGGCCAATATGTCCTCGCCCATGAAGCAGTCACGAAAACTGAAATAGATCGAACAAAAAAACATCGCTGCCATCAGCAGCACCAAAGGCATCAACAACACTTTGCCGGTCTCCACGCTGTCGCTGATGACAGCCACGGCCGTCACCACCAGTGAGCAGAGCAGGGCCACGCCGGCCCAACCCAAGATGAACACCGCAAAGGCGCGCCAGTTGCGCCAGCAGGCCACCGCACTGAAAAACAAACTTTTGGCAGGTGGAACAGCGTACCAATGGGTCAATGCCGGCGCATGCCAAAAAAGCAAAGACACCGGCATGTACAAAAGCGTGCTCAGCCACATGGCCGACTGCACATCGCTTTGCATCAGGGCTTCAATGTCCATGTTGCCGCCAAACAGGTAAAACTTGGCAAATTGGCCACCGTCTGTCAATGACGCCAATGCCAGCACGGCACAAAAACCAACGACGTACATCGCGCCCAACACCGCCATGTGCTGGCGCGACTCGGGGCCTGCCCGCAAGCCCAACCACAACAGGTGGGGCATGGGGAATTTGCCCAGATCGGCTTCGCGGGTGGCGGCCATCAACCCCAAGCTGGCCATGGGCAGCAGCGCCAGGCCCAGGAAACTGCCCACCCATGGGATGAGCGAGCACAGGGATAGCAAACCCATGAACAAGAAAAATTGCCCTGTCATGGCCAGGGGTTGGCGCCAAAAGGTGCGAATGCCCATGCGCACCCAGATCAAACCTTGCTTGGCCGGTAACAAGTGCAGTTTCATGCGTTCAAATCCATCGGGTTGTGCAGGCGTTGGCTGAGCACCCGTTCAAAGTGGCTGGGGTCGTGGGCCTGCAACATGCTGGCTTCGCGTGGAAGGTGGTAATCCCACAAGCGAGAAATCCAAAAACGCAAAGCAGCGGCCCGCAGCATGGGGTTCAAGAGCTGTCGCTCCGCCAATTGAAGCGGCCTGACCGCCTCGTAGGCTTCAAGCATGGCGCTCCAGCGAGTTGCTTCAAAAGCGCCCGTGTCGGTATCAATACACCAATCATTGAGGGCTACGGCCACATCAAACAGCCAACTGTCCACCCCGGCAAAGTAAAAATCAAAAAAACCGCTCAAGCGATCGCCTTCAAACATCACGTTGTTGCGAAACAAATCGGCATGCACCGGCCCACGCGGCAAGGCGCTGTAGGCAGAAGAGGCTGCCACATGGTTTTGAAACGCCAGTTCGCTGCTGAGCAAGTGGCGTTGCGCTTCACTCAGGTGGGGCATCACGATGGGGGCGGTCTCATTCCACCAAGACAGGCTGCGCAAATTGGGTTGGGCCAGCTCAAAACTGGCGCCCGCCAAATGCATGCGGGCCAACATGTCGCCCACAGCCTGGCAGTGGGCCGCATTGGGTTGGAGTTCGCTCTCGCCATGCAACCGCTCGACCACAGCGGCGGGCTTATCGCACAGGGTGAACAAAATCTCGCCATGCGCATTGGCCTGGGGCATGGGCACTTTGATGCCTTGCCCGGCCAAGTGCTTCATCAGTTGAAGGTAAAACGGTAATTGTTCGTGGCTCAAACGCTCAAACAAGGTGAGCACAAACTCGCCTTGCGTGGTGCTGGCAAAGTAGTTGGTGTTTTCTATTCCGCCGCTGATGCCTCGCAAAGACACCAATTCACCCAACTGCAGTTGCTGCATGAGTTGATCGGCCTGCTGCTCAGAGACCTCGGTGAATACGGCCATGGGGGAGGGTGTCGAAAGGGTGCGAGAGATGGGCCATTGTACAAACTGGTGCCCCAGTGGCGCGCGCAGGCACAATCTCAGCCATGCAAGACACTCCCACCCTGTTGCTGGTTGACGGTTCCAGCTATTTGTACCGTGCTTTTCACGCCATGCCCGATTTGCGGGCCGACCGCAACGACCCGACCAGTCAGGCCACGGGCGCCATTCGCGGCATGGTCAACATGCTGCAAAGCCTGCGCCGTGAATACCCGACACACCATGCGGTGTGCGTGTTTGATGCCAAGGGTCCCACGTTTCGCGACGAGATTTACCCCCAGTACAAAGCCACACGTTCGCCCATGCCCGACGATTTGCGCAGCCAAATCGAGCCCATCCACCAACTGGTGCGGCTCATGGGTTGGCCCCTCTTGGACGTGCCTGGTGTTGAAGCCGATGACGTGATCGCCACCTTGGCCCACATCGCCGCCGAGCAGGGCATGAACGTGGTGGTCTCCAGTGGCGACAAAGACTTGAGTCAATTGGTCAATGAGCGCATCACCATCATCGACACCATGAACGGCAAGAAGCGCGATGTGGCGGGGGTGACCGAAGAATTTGGCGTGCCACCATCCTTGATGATCGACTACCAAACCCTGGTGGGTGACACCGTGGACAACGTGCCTGGTGTGGCCAAGGTGGGTCCTAAAACCGCTGCCAAGTGGTTGACGGAATACGGTTCTTTGGACGCACTGTTGGCCCGAGCTGATGAGATCAAAGGCGTGGCAGGCGAGAACCTGCGCCAAGCGCGGGAATGGCTGCCCACGGGCAAGCAACTTGTCACCATGAAAATCGATTGCGACTTGCAGACCCACGTGCCAGGTTGGCCTGGCTTGGACGGCGTTTTGATGCAAGCCCCTGATGAACAAGGCCTGTTGGACTTTTACAAGCAATACGGCTTCAAAGGTTTGGTCAGCAACTTGAGTGGTGACGCGCCTCAAGCCAAGAAAGAGTCACAGTCAGGTGGTGTGGGTGAAGTGGGTGTGTTGTTTGATGCGATGCCTGAAACCGAAGTGGGCGAGGTGCATTACGACACCGTGCTGGATTGGGCCAGCTTTGACCAGTGGTTGTTGAAAATCGAACAAGCTGAACTGGTGGCCTTGGACACCGAAACCACGTCCTTGGTGGAGATGCAAGCGCAGATCGTGGGCATCAGCTTGTGCATTCAAACCGGTGAAGCCGCCTACATTCCGCTGGCGCACAACGCCGCCGATGCGCCCACCCAACTGCCCTTGCAAGCGGTGCTGGACCGGTTGAAGCCGTGGTTGGAAAACCCGGCCAAACACAAGCTGGGTCAGCACGTGAAATACGACCGGCATGTGTTGGCCAACCACGGCATTGAGGTGCAGGGTTATGTGCACGACACCATGCTGCAAAGCTATGTGCTGGAAGTTCACAAGCCGCATGGCTTGGAAAGCCTGGCGCTGCGCCACTTGGGGCGAAAGGGCTTGTCGTATGAAGACTTGTGCGGCAAGGGCGCGCATCAAATTTCATTCGCCCAAGTCGACGTGGCCCGGGCTGCGCACTACGCCTGTGAAGACGCTGACTTCACCTGGGGGGTGCACCAGCGCTTGTGGCCCTTGCTTAAAGCCGATGACAAATTGCGTTTCATTTACCAACTGGAGATGGACAGCAGCGAAGCGCTGTACCGCATTGAGCGCAATGGTGTGTTGATCGACGCACCCACCTTGGCCGCGCAAAGCCATGCGCTGGGCCACCGCATCATGCAACTCGAGCAAGACGCTTACGCCATTGCGGGGCAACCCTTCAACCTGGCCTCACCCAAGCAACTCGGCGAAATCTTCTTTGACAAACTCGGCTTGCCGGTCATCAAGAAAACAGCCACAGGGGCTCGCAGCACCGACGAAGAGGTGTTGGAAAAACTCGCCGAGGATTACCCCCTGCCCGCCAAAATTTTGGAACACCGCTCGCTGTCCAAACTCAAGGGCACGTACACCGATAAACTGGCGCAACTGGCCAACCCCCGCACAGGGCGGGTGCATACCCATTACGCCCAAGCCGTGGCGGTGACGGGTCGTTTGTCCAGCAACGACCCGAATTTGCAGAACATCCCCATCCGCACACCCGAAGGACGCAAGGTGCGCGAAGCTTTTGTGGCTCCTCCAGGCCATGTGATTGCCAGCGCCGACTACAGCCAAATTGAGCTGCGTATCATGGCGCACATCAGCGATGACCCGGCCTTGTTGAAGGCGTTTCACGAAGGCTTGGATGTCCACAAAGCCACGGCGGCCGAGGTGTTTGGCTTGACGCCCGAGACGGTCAGCAGCGAGCAACGCCGTTACGCCAAGGTGATCAACTTCGGTTTGATTTACGGCATGAGCGCCTTTGGTTTGGCCAAGGCGCTGGGCATTGACAACACCGCCGCCAAAAACTACATCGAGCGTTATTTCCAGCGCTTTGCAGGGGTCAAGCGCTACATGGACGAGACCCGCGCCCAAGCCAAAGCGCAAGGCTATGTGGAAACGGTTTTTGGGCGTCGCTTGTATTTGCCCGAAATCAACTCACCCAACGGCCCCAGGCGCGGTGGTGCTGAACGCGCAGCGATCAATGCACCCATGCAAGGCACGGCGGCTGACTTGATCAAACTCAGCATGGTGAAAATTCAACAGGTGTTGGACGCCGAGCCACGTGGCATTCGCATGATCATGCAGGTGCACGATGAGTTGGTGTTCGAGGTGCCCCAGAGCCAGGTGGACTGGCTCAAAGTGGAGGTGCCCCGCCTCATGGCCGAGGTGGCGCAACTCAAAGTGCCCTTGCTCGCCGAGGTGGGCGTGGGGGCCAACTGGGACCAGGCGCATTGACGTTTTGAAATCATGAACACCACATTCCCCGCCCCCATGCTCGAGCACGTGTGCGATTTGGCAGTGACCATTGGTGCTGCAGTCGAAGTGGGCATGACGCCAGCGGGCTTGCGGCGGATGATTCCCATCACCGGTGGAACCGTGACCGGCCCCCAACTCAATGGCCGATTGCTGCCAGGTGGCGCCGACTTTCAACTGATTTTGAGCAACGGCACCCAAGCGAATTTGGACGCACGCTATGTGATCGAACTTGATGATGGCGCGCGGGTGTTTGTGCAAAACACCGCTTTGCGTGTGGCCTCGGTTGAGAACTCGCTGCGGATCATGCGCGGGCAAGCGGTGGACCCGCAAGCCGTGTACTTCCGTTGCCAACCGCGCTTGGAGGCCACCAGCGCCCATTGGGCCTGGCTCAACGAATGCCAGTTCATTGGCACGGGCCAGCGGACACCCGATGGTGTGTTTCTGAGTTTTTACAAGGTGATTTAAAGCGCATTGAACGGGTCACGGCTTGCATCAAGCCCGTTGCATTTGGTGGAGAATGGGTTTTTTATCCACCAGGACACCATCATGACACCAGCTTACGTCATCGTTGAAATGAAAATTTCCGACCCCGAACAGTACAAACAATACATGGCGGCAGCGCCTGAATCGATCAAAGCCGCCGGAGGCGAGTATTTGGTCCGCGGCGGCCCCATGGAGACTTTAGAAGGTCCATGGCAGCCAGCCCGCTTAGCGATGCTGCGCTTTCCCAGCTATGCGGCCGCAAAAACTTGGTACGACGGCGAGTTGTACCGCGCAGCCAGGGCCAAGCGCGATGGCGCCACGGAGTTCTTCAACGTGGTTTTGGTAGAGGGTGTGTCCGCGCCGGTTTGAGCTGGCGTCGTTGGTGTGTGGCGGCCAAGGCCCTGACCCCGATCGAGGGCCGGTTTCACGCCACCTGAATGACGATTTTCCCGATGTGCTGGTTGGTGACCATGTGGTCTTGGGCCTCGGTGATGCGGTCAAAGCCAAACACCGTGCTGACCAGCGGGCGCATTTGATCGTTGCCCAACAGGGGGCCCAAGTCGCGCGCCATGGCCTGAAAGCAGGCGATGCGTTCTGCCATGCTGCGGGTGCGGAAGGTCACGCCAATCAAATGCACCCGTTTGAGTGCCAAGTCGTCGAGGTTGATCTCGCCGCCCATGCCGCCCAAGCGGCCAATCTGCACCCAGCGGCCTTTGATGGCCATGGCTTGCATGTGTTCAGTGATGGCGCCACCACCCACCGAGTCGAGCAGCAAATCCACACCATGATCGGGCGCAATGGCCTGCACCCGCTCGGTCAGTTTTTCACGGCTCAGGTCCACCAAATGGGTGAAACCCAGGTTCGACAAGCCAGACATTTTTTGCGTGCTGCGGCTGCTGCCGATGATGGTGCACACGCCCATGGCGCGGGCGATTTGTGCCGCCGCCATGCCCACGCCTGAAGACGCCGCATTGATCAACAGCACATCTGTCGGGGTGACATGCCCATTGGTGACCATGGCGTCATGGGCGGTCATGTACACATTGGGAAACGCGGCTGCTTCGTGCCAAGACCAGTGCGCGGGTTTGGGCATCACCAAGCGGTGGTCTACGGCCAATAATTCGGCGTTGGCCCCACTCACACAGTGCCCCATCACGGCTTGTCCAAGCTTGTGGGTGGCGCCTTCGCCCAATGCAACCACCTCGCCAGAAAACTCCACGCCACAGCCGCGTGGCTCACCACTTCGGTGGGCTTTGCGCGGGCCGATTTCGCCGCGGTTGATGGCCGTGGCTTCGATGCGAACGAGCACTTCGCCCGCTTTGGGCTGGGGCTGACTCACCTCGCGCAACTGAATTTGACCGCCCAGATCGGGGTCGGGGATGATGAGCGCAGCTTTCATGGGTTCTCCTGTAGCCTGAGTGACGTTTTCGATTCACCACAGTCTATATGATGGGCTGCACAGCCATGGACCCGGGGCAGGCCCGGGGAAACCCTTTATCACCAAGGAAGCACGATGTTGAAGGTCGCAGTCATCGGTGCCGGCGCTGCCGGATTGTGTGCCGCCAAGCATTTGAAGTCCCAAGGTGTGGCGGTCACTGTGTTTGAGATGGGCAGCCACATCGGCGGGTTGTGGGTTTATGAAAACGACAACGGCATGAGCCCGGCTTACCAGTCCTTGCACCTGAACTCCGAAAACCGCGTCACCGCCTACGTGGACTTTCCATTTCCAGCCGACGCACCGCTTTACCCAGATCACAGGCAAATGACCGCTTATTTGCGCGCCTATGCCGGGCATTTTGATTTGGCCAAGCACATTCGGTTTCTATCGCCCGTCGAAGCGGTGCAAGCCGACCCAGGACATGGCGGGCCCTCTTGGTATGTCACCGTGCGTGGCCAAGACAAAGAGCGTTTTGACGCAGTGGTGGTGGCCAGCGGTCACCAAGGCATGCCTTTGCACCCGCCCTATGCCAAAGACTTTGCGGGCCAATACCTGCACGCCCACCAATACCGTGTGCCCGAGCCTTTCAAAGGTCAGCGCGTGTTGGTGGTGGGCATTGGCAACAGCGCTTGCGACATTGCCGCCGATGTGTGCACCCAGGCTCAATCCACGGTGATTGCTGCGCGCTCGCCAGTGCTGCTGATGCCACGCATGTTTTTGGGTGTGCCCACCTCGCGCGTGCTGGCCAAGGTGGAAAAGCCTTGGGTGCCCTGGCCGGTGCGGCGGTTTTTCCGCACCCTGGTTTCGCGCATGGCGCATGGCACCATGGAGCAGTGGGGCTTTCGCACCCCCACCCAACGCACCCACCCGGCGGGACACCATTTGTTGATGGGCCATTTTGTGTGGGGCCGCATCAAAGCCAAGCCCGGCATTGCATCCATACAAGGCCACGATGTGCGCTTTGACGACGGCACGGTGCAGGCCTTTGACAGCATCATTGCCGCCACCGGTTACCGGGTGGATTTGCCTTTTTTGCGGCCAGACACCTCACCGGTAGAAGGCCACTGGTTGCGCTTGTTTCACCGCGTGGTGCACCCCCTGCATCCGGGTTTGTATTTCATGGGTTTTTTCAATGTCAGTGGTGGGGGCAACATCCGCATGATGGACGACCAAGCGCAATGGATCGCAAGTTTGGTCAATGGCCGCTGTGGCTTGCCCAGCGTGGCCGAGATGAACCGCGCCATTGACCAAGAGCGCCAGACCATTCAACAGTTATATCCCGACAGCCCCCGCTATGGCTTGGAGTTGGACCCGGTGGATTACCGCCGGCAACTGGCACGCGTTCAACGCTTGCCCAAAGGCCCCTGAACCTCACCCCATGGAAACCACTTGATGAACGAAGACATTTTGCTGGCCGTGCATGAGCGCATCGCCACCTTGACCTTTAACCGCCCGGCCTTACTCAACAGCCTGAGCCTGGCGTCCATTCAAAGCCTGTTGCATCATCTGCGCGACCTGTCGGTGCGAACCGATGTGCGGGCCTTGGTGCTCACCGGGCAAGGCCGTGGCTTTTGTGCCGGTTGGCAACTCGACATGGACCAAGTGCCGGGCATCGAAGGCGAGTCCTTGGGGGTGCGGCAATCCCACCTGATGGCCGAATACTTCAACCCCGTGATTGAGGCTATGCACGACTGCCCATTTCCCACCTTGGCTGCTGTCAATGGGGTGTGTGCGGGTGCAGGGGTGAGCCTGGCCCTGGCCTGCGATGTGGCCATCGCGCACCACAGCGCGTCGTTTGTCATGACCTTTGCACCCCGTTTGGGCCTCATTCCCGACCTGGGGGCGACTTGGAAAATGCCCCGTTTGGTGGGTTGGGCGCGCGCTCAGGCCACCGCCTTGCTGGGTGAGCGCATCAACGCCGAGCAAGCTGCGCAATGGGGCATGATTTGGCGCGCTGTTGCCGATGTCGACTTTCACAATGCCGTGAACGAAACGGCCATGCGATTGAGCTTGGGCCCCCCCGGCATTGCCAAAGAAGTCCGACTGGCCCACCATGCGGCGCAAACCAACACCTTGGGCCAGCAAATGGATTTGGAGCGCCAGCGCCAACGCGCGTTGCTCGACACCCCTCACTTTCGCGAAGGTGTGGCGGCGTTTGCGCAAAAGCGCGAGCCGAAATTTGGGGATTGATGCCTCAACTGGGCAGTCCACAAATCCATATCGCCTCCAAACTGTCAGTTTGTGATGGTTCAAATAAAGGGTTAACCCTTGCTAATCAGGGTAAATCCAAGCCATTTCAAGGGAAACCCCTTATTTGGTCCAACCATTTGTGTTTAAAAATCATTTGCAATATTTGTGACAACGACCAACAACCCAGAACTGCAGATGATCGACCTCAGCCCCGTTTTCGTCCCCAAAGCCGCCGATGTGCTGGCCGAGACTTTGCGCGAGCAAATCCTCAACGGGCGCTTGGGGGTCGGCTCGCTGTTGCCCAATGAGCGCGAATTGTCGGAGCGGGCGGGTTTGTCGCGCACTTCGGTGCGCGAGGCCTTGCGCATTTTGGAGGTCGAGGGCTTGATCGCCACCCGCACCGGGCGCAATGGCGGCTCGGAGGTGGTGCGACCGACCAGCGCCACGCTGGAGCGCTCCGTTGGTATTTTTATCCGAGGCCAAAACATCCGCAACCAATCGGTGCTCGAGGTGCGCGAGGCCATCGAGCCCCAAGCGGCCCGACTGGCCGCAATGCATCACCAAGCCGAGGACTGGGCGGCCTTGGTTCAGGCGCAGGAAAAACTGCTCCAAGCCGGGGAGGACATTCCCGCTTTTTTGCAGGCCAATTTGGATTGGCATGTGAGTGTGGTGCGGGCCAGTCACAACGAACTGCTGATCGCCTTCATTGCGGCCATTTCCAGCTCGGTCTATGCGGCCACCGATTTGGCGGGCTTTAACTCCGCAGAGGTGCGTCGCGCAGTGGGCGTGGCGCACCAGCGGGTGATGGACGCCATCGAGGCGCGCAACTCAGATTCAGCAGCGCGGCGCATGGGCAGGCATGTGGGGGCTTATGTCAGCAGCGTGGCCAAAAGGGATGAAGTGAAAGAGGCGGCTTGAGGGGCGGTGTCGCCACTCTTTGCGCGCGGATCAAATAACAAACGGGGGCGAGCAGCCCCGAGGAGACAGCATGGCGGGCATTGTGGGCATTGACGTCGGGGGGACTTTCACCGATTTATATTTTTCCTCAGGCGGGGGGAAGTCCCACCACATTTTGAAGGTGCCATCGACCCCGCATGACCCCTCGGTCGGGTTGCTCCATGCTTTGGAAAAAGCCAATTTGCAACCCGGTGAGTTGGACGCCATCTTGCACGGCACCACCATCGCCACCAATGCCGTGATCGAGCGCAAGGGCGCTCGCTGCGCTTTGATCACCACGCGTGGCTTTCGCGATTTGCTCGAGTTGGGTCGGCGCGACCGGCCGCAGATGTATGGCTTGGAGGGCGTGCACGAGCCCCTGGTGCCGCGCGAGTTGCGCTTTGAAGTGGACGAGCGCTTGGACCACGAAGGCCAGGTGCTGCGCCCCTTGGATGAAGCTGGTTTGCGCGCCGTGGCCGAGGCTTTGCAAGAGTTGCAGGTTGAGGCGGTGGTGATCTCCTTCATGCACGCCTACGCCAACACCGCCCACGAAGACCAAGCGCGTGCCATTTTGGCCCGCATCAACCCGACATGGGAGTTGGTCACGGCCACCTCGGTGGTGCGCGAATACTATGAGTTTGAGCGCACCAGCACCGCGGTGGTGCAGGGCTATTTGCAACCCCTGGTGGCACGCTATGCACGCAACCTGGCCGACAAACTCAAGGGCTGGGGCTACGAGCGCGAAGTGGCCATCATGCAGTCCAATGGTGGCGTGGCTCCGCTGCGCCAACTCAGCGAGCGTGCGGCCTACATCGTGCGATCGGGCCCCGCAGCTGGGGTGACGGCAGCAGCGCGCATTGCCGCTGAGTCGGGCTTCAGCCACGTGATCACCGGCGACATGGGCGGCACCAGCTTTGATGTGGCCGTGATCATCAACGGGCAACCCGAGGTGGCCGAACTGACCAACTTGGACTTTCGCATTCCGATGCGCTTGCCCATGATCGATGTGCACACCATTGGCGCAGGCGGGGGCAGCATTGCCCACCTGGACCGGGGTGGCATGTTGTTGGTGGGCCCGCGCAGTGCCGGTGCCATGCCCGGGCCGGTGGCCTACCGGCGTGGCGGCACCGAGCCCACCGTGACCGACGCCAATGTGGTGCTCGGGCGCATCAACCCTGACAGCCGCATGAATGGCGACGGCACCACGCTGGACGTGGCCGGTGCGCGCGCTGCGGTGCAGCGTTTGGGGCAACAAATGAACCTGGGCTTAGAGCAAACCGCTGAAGCGATATTGGCGGTGGTCAACCAACGCATGGCAGGGCGCATGCGGCTGATGTCCATTGAACGCGGCTTGGACCCGCGCGACTTTGCCTTGGTGGCCTTTGGTGGCGCCGGCCCCTTGCACGGCGGCGCGCTGATCCGTGAAGTCGGTGTGAGCACCATGTTGGTTCCGCTGTACCCCGGTGTGCTGTGCGCCTTGGGCTGTGTGTATGCCGACTTGCGTTACGACTTGTCACAGACGGTAGAAAAACGCGTTCAGGGCATCGATCCCCAAGAGTTGGCAGACATTTTGGCGCGCCAACGCGTGCAAGGCCAAAAGCAACTTGACGAGAGCCAAGTGCCCATCGACCATGCCTCTCTCACCCACGCGGCCGACATGGCGTATGCCGGGCAAATTCATTCGTTGCGGGTGAACATCCAAGCCGATTGGCAACCCGCGCAACTTGAGCAAGCCTTTATCGATGCATATCAGGACAAGTTTGGCAATACCTTGAAAGGCATGCCGGTGGTGATCGTCAATCTGCGCACCATCGTGGTGGGCACACGGGCCAACATTGCCATGCCCACCATGGCCGCGGTGGCCAGTGGCAGTCAACCCAAAGCATCGGGGCGCAGACCGGTTTACTTTGGCCGGTGGCATGAGACACCGATTTACACCCGCGATGCCTTTGCCCCGGGCATGGCTTTTGATGGCCCGGCCATTGTTGAACAAAGCGACACCACCACCGTCATCGAACCTGACATGTCGGCCACGGTGGATGTGCACGGCAATCTGCTTGTGAAAGTGAAATGACCATGGATCCAGTCACCCTGGCCGTTGTGCGCGGCAGCCTCGAACAAATCGCCGATGAGATGGACTTGCACCTCATCCATGCGGCGATCTCGCCCATCATTTCAGAAACCAACGACTGCGCCAACGGTATTTTTCATCCGACCACAGGTGAGACCATTGCCCAGGGTCGATATGGGTTGCCAGTGTTTTTGGCCTACATGCAGTTCAGTGTGCAGCACATCATTGGGCTGGCCAATGCGCAAGGCGGCTTCAAAGATGGCGATATCTGGATCATGAACGACACCTACTTGGGTGGCAGCCATTTGCAAGACGTGCAACTGGTGGCCCCCATTTTTGTGGGGGGTGAGTTGTTTGCCGTTTTGGCGACCACTGGCCACTGGATGGACATTGGCGGCAATGTGCCTGGCGGTTGGGGCCCCAAGGCCACCGAAATCCACCAAGAGGGCATCGTCATCCCACCCGTCAAGTTGTATGAGCAAGGTCGCCTCAACGAAGGCTTGTTGGCGATGTTCAAAGCCAATGTGCGCTTGCCCATGGAAATCGCGGGCGACCTCTCCGCCATGGTCAACGTGTTCTCCGTGGGCCACCGTGGAGTGGAGGCCTTGGTGCAGCGCTACGGTGCGCCAGTGCTGTCAGAATGCCTCAACGAAATGATCGCCTACTCCGAGCGGCAAATGCGCTCGTACATTGCTGAAATTCCCGACGGCACCTACCGCTGCGAGGATTTTTTAGATAACGACGGCATCGTCGACCAACCCGTGCCGGTCAAACTGGCCATCACCGTCAAGGGCGATGAAATGCACTTCGACTTCACTGGCACGGGGCCCAGCACCACCGGGCCGATGAACATGTCGCGCAACACCACGCTGTCGTCGTGCTATGTGGCCATCAAGCACATCTTCCCCGATGTGCCCGTCAACGGCGGCACCTTTCGCCCCATCAGCTTCACCTTGCCCGAGCGCACCTTGTTGTCGGCCCAGTACCCCACCGCTTGTGGCGGCTACTTGGAGCCCATGGGCCGGGCCATTGATGTGACCTTTGGTGCGCTGGCCCAGGCCATTCCCGACAAAGTACCAGCAGCCTTTTTTGGCACCATTGGCGTGGTCGCCATCAGCGGCACCCACCCTCGCAGCAAAAACTACTATGTGGGCGTGTTTCCTTACCCTGGGGGCTATGGTGCCAGCCACGCCAGCGATGGTTTGGTCAACGGCACACCTCCGCAATCCATGGCCAATTTCATGTCGTTGGAGATGTCAGAGCACCGCTTCCCCGTGCGCTTTGACCACTTCAGTGTGCGCGAAGACTCGGGTGGTGCGGGATGGCACCGCGGCGGGTGCGGCACCAGTTATGGCTTTACCACTTGGAGCGACTGCGTGGTCACGGTGCTTGGTGACCGCGCCGACCATGCCCCCTTTGGGGTGGGCGGCGGCGGTCCCGCCCTGGCCAATGTGGTCGAGTTTGAGACCGATGGCAAAACCTGGCGGCCACCGTTTCGCAGCAAAGAGGACAAACGTGCCCTCAAGGCGGGCGACCGCTTGCGCGCCAATTCACCCGGTGGCGGTGGCTATGGCCCGGCTTTGGAGCGCGACTTGGACGCCGTCGAGCGTGACTTGAATGGTGGCTACATCAGCCGTGCCACCGCAGAACGCGACTATGGCGTGGAGATCGCTCAAGAGCGCACCTTGGCCACTGGCACCCACCGTTACACATTGGACGTTCAGGCCAGCGTGGCACGGCGCAAAGCCCTGGCCGTTGCCCACAAATAAACCAACTTTTAACCCACCACACAAGGAGAAACGATATGCACGACCCCGCAGGCGCTTGGGAGCTGCCGCAAGAATTGGTGATGCTGCGCGAGACGATTCGCCGTTTCATGCACGAAGAGGTCAAGCCGGTGGAGGACACCCTTGAACACGACGCCTACACCCCGGCGCCAGCCCAGTTGGCCGACTTGCAGCGCAAAGCACGCGACCTGGGGCTGTGGTTGTTTGAAACCCCCTCAGAGAATGGTGGCGCGGGCCTCAACTTGTTGGGCCAATGCGTGGCCGCTGAAGAGACCGCCAAGTGCCGCATGGGTGCCTACATTGCGGGTTGCGGTGCGTTTGGTTTTGATCCCCCCAATGTGATTTGGAAGGGCACCGAGCACCAGCAGCGCTTTGCCCGCAAAGACGTGGCCAATGGCACCAAGGCATTTGTGGCCATCAGCGAACCCAGCGGCGGCTCGGACCCAGGCCGTGCCATTCAAACCCGGGCCGAGCGCAAAAGCGACCGCTACGTGATCAACGGCACCAAGATATGGATTTCCGGCGCGGGCATGGCCGACTGGGGCATCGTGTTTGCGCGGGTCGGCGAAAGCAAGGGGCGCGACGGCATCACCAGTTTTGTGGTGGATAAATCAAAGCCCGGCATCAGCCTGTCCAAAATTCCGGTGATCCGTTCGTACTCGCCTTATGAAGTGCACTTCAACGACTACGAGGTGCCCATCGAAGACCGGCTGGGCGAAGAGGGCAAGGGGTTTTCGTTCGCCGAAGAATGGTTGGTGCATGCCCGCCCGCCTTATGCCGCAGCCACCATCGGCATTGCCCAAGCGGCACTCGACATTGCGATGGACTGGGCGCGTCAGCGCAAAACTTTTGGCAGCTTCTTGGCCGACAAGCAAGCCATCCAGTGGATGCTGGCCGACTCTGAGGTGGAATTGCGCGCGGCCCGCTTGCTGGTGTACCAAGCCGCATGGAACGCCGACTTGGGGCGTGACATCAAAGTCGACGCTTCGGTCGCCAAAGTCTATGGCACCGAAACCGCCGGTCGGGTGGTGGACCGCTGTATCCAAATCATGGGCGGCATGGGCGTGGCCCAAGAGGTACCGCTGGAGCGCTGGTACCGCGAGATGCGCATCAAGCGCATTGGCGAGGGGCCTTCTGAAGTCCACCGCATGGTCATTGCACGTGACATGCTCGGCGCATTGCGTGCCTGATACCCCACAAGGAGAAACACATGTCCATTGATTTCAACGTCTCAGACGAGGGCGTGGCCCTCATCACCATCAACCGACCCGAGCGCCTCAACGCGATGGATGCCGAGCACTATGCGGGCTTGTCCAAAGCCTGGATGACGGTGCGCGACGACCCGGCCATCCGCGTGGCCATCGTCACGGGCGCTGGCGAAAAATCGTTCACCACCGGGGCTGACATCAAAAGCTTCATCACCACGCCCACACCGATGTCCGACATGTGGATGACCCAGGCCGACCAATTGCTCAACCGGGGATTAGAGGTATGGAAGCCGGTGATCTCGGCCATCAACGGGTATTGCTTGGGCGGGGGTGTCACCTTGATGATGGCCACCGACATCCGCATTGCTGCCACCCACGCCACTTTCAACTTGGCCGAAGTCAAGCGCGGTGTGATCGCGGGCAACGGCGGCACGCAGCGCATGATGAGCCAAGTGCCCTACGCCATTGCGATGGAAATTTTGCTCACCGGTGACACCTTTGACACCACCATGGCCGAGCGTTGGGGCTTGGTCAACAAGGTGGTGCCCATGGCCGACTTGTTGCCCACCGCCTACGCCTATGCCAAGCGCATTGCTGCCAACGCACCACTGGCGGTGCAAGCGGCCAAAGAGCTGGCCATTCGCAGCCGCGATATGGACTTGCAAACCGGCTTGCGCTGGGAGCGCATGGTCGGGCGCATGTTGCAAAACACCGAGGACGTGGGCGAGGGCACCCAGGCCTTTGCCGAAAAACGCCCACCCCAGTTCAAGGGGCGTTGAAATGAGCCGCCCGCTGCCTTTGGATGGTGTGACCGTGGTGGATCTGGGTCAGATCTACAACGGCCCGTATTGCAGCTTTTTGCTGGCCATGGCCGGTGCACGCGTGATCAAAATCGAGACACCTGGTGGCGAGCACCTGCGCCGACGCAGCGTCGTCGGTGGCGCGGCGGTGCCCTTTGCCATGCTCAATTCCAATAAACAGTTTGTCACCTTGAACCTCAAGACCGCCCGTGGGCGTGAGCTGCTGTTTGAAATGGTGCGCCGTGGCGATGTGGTGGTAGAAAACTTTGCCCCCGGCGCCATGGAGCGCCTGGGCGTGGGTTACGAGCAAATGTGCGCTGTCAACCCGCGCATCGTGTACGGCGCTGGCTCTGGTTATGGCCGCAGCGGCCCCAATAAAGACTACCCTGCCATGGACCTGACCGTGCAAGCCATGGCCGGCATCATGGACATCACCGGTTTTCCAGACCGCCCACCGGTCAAGTCTGGCCCCGCGCTGTGTGACTTTTTCGGTGGCATTCATTTGTATGGCGGCATCATGACGGCGCTGTTCGAGCGCGAACGCACGGGCCTGGGCCGATTGGTCGAGGTGTCAATGCAAGAAGCGGTGTACCCCTCGTTGGCCTCCAACCTGGGCATGTACTTTGGCAGCCAGGGCAAAGCCCCCGCGCGCACGGGCAACCGCCATGGCGGCATGGCCGAGTCACCTTACAACGTGTATCCCACCAAAGACGGTTTCATCGCCATCATTTGTGTGGGCGAGGTGCATTGGAAGTCGCTGCTCAAAGCCATGCAACGCGAAGAGTTGTTAGCCGATCCGCGCTACAAAGATTTGAAGTCGCGTGTGGCCCACATGGATGAAATTGACGCCTTGGTCAGTGACTTCACCGCACGCTGGAACAAACAAGCATTGTTTGATGTGCTCATGGCGCACCGTGTCGCTTGCTCGCCGGTGCGCAACCTCGATGAAGTGGTCAACGATGTCCACATGCACGAGCGCGGTGCCTTGGAGTGGGTGGATCACCCCATGTATGGCCGCTTGTGTTTGATGAACTCGGCCATGCGTTACCAAGACAGCCCGCCCCTGGCCTTGAAACCCAGTGGCGAATTGGGTTGTGACAACCGGGTCATTTATGGAGATTGGCTGGGCTTGTCAAACCAAGACATAGACCAACTCGAAAAAGAAGAGGTGATTTGATGCGTGAAAAAATCGTGATCGCTGGCATTGGTCAGACCGCCTTTGGCAAGCTGCCAGGGCGCAGCACTTTGTCGCTCAACATCGAAGCCATTCGCATGGCGTTGGCCGATGCAGGGGTAGACAAGGGTGAGGTCGACGGCTTGTTTGTCAAATGCCCGACCTCTAAGTTCGAAATGATGTACGGCCAAAAATTGGCCGAGTCGTTGGGCATCGTGCCGCGCATTGGTGGTGTGTGGGACCAAGGTGGTGCGAGCAACGCCAGCATGATCGGTTACGCCGCGATGGCCATCGAAGCGGGCCAGTGCGAAATTGCCATCATCGCTTTGGCTGATAACCCGGCCACAGGCACGCGCCAAGCCTACGAAAAAGCCTGGGGCGAAGACAGCATATTTGGTTGGTTTGGCACCCCTGCCGGATACGCCATGATCGCGCGCCGCCACATGGGCGAGTACGGCACCACCAGCGATCAATTGGGGGCCATCGCCGTGGCCTGTCGCAAACACGGGGCGCTCAACCCCAAAGCCCAATTGCGCAAACCCCTCACGTTGGAGCAGTACCGAGAGTCGCGCTTGATCGCGGCCCCCCTGCGCCGCGACGACTGCTGCTTGGTCTCTGATGGGGCGGCGGCGGTGGTGGTGATGAGCGCACAGCGCGCCCGTCAACTGCATTTGAAGCAAGCCGTTCCGATCTTGGGCTTTGGCCAAGGCCAAACTTCATGGGAGGTGCCCCAGCGCGTTGAGCTCACCACCACAGCGGCCGAAAAATCGGCCCACACCGCTTTCAAAATGGCCGGCCTCACCCCCAAAGACATTGACGTGGCGCAGTTGTATGACTGCTTCACCATTGCGCCCTTGATGACCTTGGAGGCCTATGGGTTTTGTCCGCGCGGCAAAGGCGGTCAGTTTGTGCAGGGTGGGCGCATCGAAATCGGTGGCGAGTTGCCCATCAACACCGCTGGGGGCTTGCTTTCAGAAACCGGTATGCCGGGCTTGCAAATGGTGCTCGAAGGCGTGCGCCAAATGCGCGGTCAAGCGGTCAACCAAGTCAAGGGCGCACGCACCTGTGCCATCAGCAACCAGGGCGGCATCATGCACACCCATTCGACCCTGATTTTGGGTCAAGCCTGAGGACATCCCCATGGACGACAACACCATCGAATCCCTTGCGCCCGAGCGCGACGCCATCAACACCCCTTACTGGGACAGCCTGGCCCAAGGCCGCCTGACCTACCAGTGCTGCAACGCCTGCCACAAGGCCTGGTTGCCCCCGCGCAGCGAGTGCCCCGGTTGTTTGTCCGACGACTGGGCCTGGAAAGACGCCAGTGGTCAAGCCAAGCTGATCAGCTGGGTGGTTTACCACATTGCTTATCACAAGGCCTTTGAAAACCGCTTGCCCTACAACGTGGCAGTGGTGGAGTTGGCCGAAGGCCCGCGCCTGATCAGCAACGTGGTTGGCATCGAAGACCAAGAGGGCTTGGTCATCGACCAGGCGCTGCATTTGCGCATCGAAACCGAAGGCGGCGTGGCCTTGCCGCGTTTTGTGCCCGGATGACACGGGTATGCACTTGCTGGTTTGCCCCATGTGTGACAAGGGTGGTCAATGCCATCATCCACAGGCTCAGATAAGGACTTGAACATGAACAATTCTCGAACGAAACACGCGCTGTGGCTGCTTATGCTGGCGATGTTTTCGCTGCAGGCCTGGGCGCAATCGGCGTTTCCGGCCCGCTCCTTGCGCATCGTGGTGCCCACCACACCCGGCAGCGGCTCGGACGTGACAGCGCGCTACTTCGGCGAGCAAATGGCCGCAGCCTTGGGTGTCGGTGTGGTGATCGAAAACCGCCCGGGCGGCAACGGCATCATCGCGGCCATGGCCGTCAAGCAAGCACCGGCCGATGGGTATACCTTGTTTTTGGGCACCAATACCCATTTGGCCGTCAACCCCATCGTCATCAAAGACTTGCCCTACGACCCGGTGAAAGACTTCAAACCCATCACCGGTTTGGCCCGTGGCATGATGATTTTTGTCGGCAACCCCCAGTCCAAAATTGCCAACCTGGCCGATTTGATCAAAGCCTCCAAAGCCCAGCCCCAAGGTTTGAGCGTGGGCACCTATACCGCAGGCTTTCATTTGTCGGCGGCATGGTTCGCCAGCGAAGCGGCCATCCCATTTGTGAACGTGTCCTACAAAGGGGCGCCCGAGGTGTTCTTGGGGCTGATGGCCGGTCAACTCGAATGGGGGGTCAGCGATTTGATCGCAGCCATGCCCCAGGTCAAGGCTGGCAAATTGCGTGCCTTGGCGGTGTCGGGTGAAGGTCGCCACCCAGACTACCCCGACATCCCCACATTCAAAGAATTGGGTTACCCCAATTACGTGAACTACACCTGGACCACTTTGTATGTGCGCGCCGAAACCCCTGAGCCGGTCTCGCAAAAATTGGTGGAGACCTTGCAAAAAATCATGGCCACGCAGGGCACCAAAGACTACATCCGCTCCATCGGCTCTGACCCCTTGAATTTGCAAGCCAACGACATGCGCCAGTTCCAACGCCAAGAAACCGAGCGCTTCAAACGCATTGCCGACGGCGCGGGCATCCGCCCCCAGTGAGTCAGGCATGAGCATGAACACGGTCTTGCCCTCACAAACCGCTGATGCACACGACTGGCGTGGCCGCGCCGTGGTGGTCACCGGTGGTGTGCGCGGTCAAGGCGCGGCATTGGCGGCTTTGCTGTTGCAAGCCGGGGCCCATGTGCATGTGATGGATGCCTTGTCCGCCAGCGACCCGGCCTGGGACGCTTTGGCCAACAAGTCCAGCGCCGGGCATTTGCACCGCCATGTGGCCGATGTCGCCAGCGACAGCGATTGGCAAGATGTGACTACGCAAGTGCTGGCCAGCGGTGTGCCTTTGTGGGGCTTGGTCAACAACGCCGGCATCACCGGCCCGCGCAACACCGTCACCCAAACCGTTTTGGCCCAGTGGCAGCGGGTGCTCGACGTCAACCTCACGGGCAGCATGTTGGGCATCCACCATTTGGCCCCCCACATGGTGGCCGGTGCATCCATTGTGAATGTCTCGTCCACCGTGGGCATGACGGGGTACTACTCAGCGGCGTACGCATGCAGCAAGTGGGCTTTGCGCGGTTTGACCCGCAGCGCTGCCATGGAACTCGCGCCCAAAGGCGTGCGCGTGAATGCGGTCATGCCTGGCGTGGTGGACACCGACATGATTCGCAACCACCCGGCTTTGGTGCAGGCTTTGCAAACCACCATCCCCATGCAGCGCATGGCGCAAAGCGGCGACATCGCGCAAGTCATCTTTTTTCTGCTGAGCCCGGCTGCGGCCTACATCACTGCGGCGGACATCGCTGTCGATGGCGGCGTCACCGGTGCGGGCTTGTACTGGCCGGTGGGCCAAGCGGTGGGGGCGGTGGGATGAAGAGACCCACATTTTTCAAATGCACCTGGGGGGTGACGCCACCCAGGGTTGTGCAGGGCAATGCGTCAATGGTCAGTCATTTCAAAAGGAGACAAGCATGTTGAATATCAAACGGCGCACTTGCGCGGCATGGGCTATCGCAGCCGCTTTCACGGCCACACCCTTGTGGGCGCAGCAAGCCATCAAGATCGGTGCCATCAACCCCTATAGCGGTCCGATGGCTTTGTATGGCAACGAGGTCACCCGTGGCTATGAGCTGGCGGTCGATCAGATCAACGCGGCCGGCGGCTTGCTCGGTCGCAAAGTCGAGCTGGTGCGTGGCGACGCCAGCACCCCCCAGCAAGGCATTGCCATGGTCGAACAATTGGTCAGCCGCGACAAGGTGGACATGTTCATGGGCACGTACCTGAGTGGCATTTCACTCACCGCCAGTGACACCGCATTGCGCTATAACAAAATATATTGGGAAACCAATGCGCTGGCGCAGTCGTTGGTCGACCGGGGCTTGCCCAACTTCTTTCGCAGCGGGCCCGACGGCGGCACCTTTGCCGCCACCTCGGTGGCCACGGTGCGCAACCTGGTGGCACCGGCCATGAAGAAAGAAGTCAAAGACCTGAAAATTTGGCTTGAGCACGAAGATTCGATTTACGGCACCTCCATTGCCGAGGCCCAAAAGCGCCAATTGGAGGCTTTGGGTGCCAAGGTGGTGGGGGTGGGTGCCCATTCGGCCCGCACCATCGACCTCAATGACACCGTGCTGCGCGCCAAACAAGCCGCGCCGGACATTTTGATCAACACGGGCTATGTGCCCGATGGCAACTTGTTGCTGCGCACCGCACGCGACCAAGGCTTCAAACCAGCCGCCATGATCTTTGTCGGCACGGGTGACACAGCCGAGACCTTGCAAGCCATGGGTGCGGCGTCCTTGGACGGCATTTTGGTGGTGGGTTATCCGCGCAACGACATCACCGAAGCCTACGGCCCGGGTAACAAAGCCTATTTGGCTGCTTACCGCGCCAAATACAAGACCGACCCCGTGGCCCCGCAAGGCATGACGGCTTACTCGGGTGTGCAAATGTTGTTTGAAGCCGTTCGCCTGGCTGGCAGCTTAGACCCTGAAAAAGTGCGCGCTGCGGTGACCAAGATCGACAAGCCAGAGAATTCTTATGCCTCTGGCTATGGTGCCAAGTTCGACAAAAACATGCAAAACGTGCGTGCTTGGGTCACCACCTCGCAGTGGCAAAACGGCAAAGTGGTCACCGTCTATCCCAGCAATGCGACATTGCCTGGTGTCAAGCTGAGCAAGTTGGCCCGACCCTGATCAGGCCCAACCCCCACCCGGGGTTGGGCGCATCCCACGCCTGTGTGCGTGGGTGCGCCAACTCAATCCGGTGGGGCCACCACTTTTTGATGGGCATGGATGCGCGTGTATAAGGCTTCCACGCCCGACCATAAAGCGACCCATGACTTGAAAGCGATTCATGAGTGATTTGATCAACGTGCTGATGTTCGGCTTGTTGCTGGGGGGCATTTATGGCCTGGTCAGCATTGGCCTGAATTTGATTTTTGGCGTGGTGCGCATCGTCAACTTTGCCCAAGGTGAATTGGTCATGCTGGGCATGTACGGCAGCTATTTCGCGTACAGCCAATATGGTTTGAGCCCTTATGTATCGGTGTTCTTGGTCGCGCCTGCGGTAGGTTTGCTTGGCATGGCCATTCAGCGCTTGGTGATTCAACCGCTGCACAACGAATCGAACATGCAAATTTTTGCCACCTTTGGCTTGCTCATGATGTTTGAGAACATCATGCTCATGGTCTCGCGCGGTGAGGCATTGAGCATTGGGGGCGATGTGGGTGCCGAGGTGGTCGCCGTGGGCGACATGAAATTCAGCTTGGTCAGGGTGGTCACCTTGTTGGCCGTCACCGTCATCACCATTGGGTTGCACTTCTTTCTCAGCCGCACCATGATGGGCAAGGCCATTCGTGCCGTGACGCAAGACAAGCGGGCCGCACGCACCATGGGCATCCATGTGGAGCGCACTTATTTGTTCACCTTTGGCATTGGTGCGGCCCTGGCGGGCATGGCCGGTGCCATGCTCACACCGATTTACTCCATCACACCCACGGTGGGCGGCAACTTCATATTGGCCGCGTTTGCTGTGGTCGTGCTCGGTGGCTTGGGCAGTGTGTGGGGCGCTTACTGGGGCGGCTTGATTGTGGGCGTGGTCGAGGCCTTGGCCGGGTTTTACATCGACCCCGTGCTGCGCAGTGCGATTTGGTTTTTGATTTTCTTGGTGGTG
>Ga0214919_10000709_pt1 | contig 56981 bp, 64 predicted proteins | sample LL1503_MetaG_FD_177994 | JGI IMG/M metagenome (GOLD analysis project Ga0214919, IMG submission 177994) | Freshwater microbial communities from Lake Lanier, Atlanta, Georgia, United States - LL-1503 | ecosystem: Environmental > Aquatic > Freshwater > Lake | place: USA: Georgia | collected... | reverse complement strand
ATTTTCTGCAGGAACTGTGTGGGATCCGATCAAAGCTGGTAACTTATCTCTAGTCAATGGTAACCCAGCAACCAACGCTACATCAGGTGCGCTACAGGTACTAGGTGGTGCCGGTATAACTGGAGCACTATATGTAGGCTCAGGTATACAAAATACTCCAATTGGTAACGCCACAGCCAGCACTGGTGCATTTACATCAATAACTGGTAGTTCATTAAACGTTTCAGGTAATGTTGTTGCAGCCACGGTGTTGGCTCAGCTTGTAACAGCAGATGATCTTACTGTTGGCAATATTGCTTCAGGCTTTATTGGTAACACTGGCACAACATTTACTGGTGCAAGTATCAATCTAACAGGTAATGTTGTTGCAGCCACGGTATTAGCCCAACTAGTAACATCAGATGATGCTACATTTGGTAATGTGGCGGCTGGGTTCATTGGTAATGCAGCTACTGCGTTCACTGGCGCGAGTGTTAACTTATCAGGTAACATATTAGCTGTAAATGGCATACTTAATACCCTAACAATTAACAGCACTACTACTGCGGCAGCGATCAACTCAAGTGGATTTATTAATACCACAGCAAACGTAAGTGCCTCTACAGTCAACGCTGGAGCATTAAATGTAACCGGAACTTCAACAGTAGCGGCAGTTAACTCAAGCGGACTTATTAATACAACTGGTAACGTAAGCGCATCGGGCGTGATCGCAGATACAGTAAAAGCTACAGGCATTATTTGGGCTAACTCAACAACAGATTCATCCTCATTAACCACTGGAGCAGTAATTGTTGCTGGTGGTGCTGCAATTAATAAGACGTTAACTGTTGGATATGGCGCAAATATTAATCTTACAAATGGTCAAGGCACTGCAATCAGAGTTAACAGCTTCAATGGCAATGTTGTATTATATGGAGCCACAGGTAATACTGTAGCAGGAATAACAGAAACAGTGATAGTTGGTGGTGGCAATCTAACAGTCCAGCCAGGTGCGATATTTAAAGTCGGCGGTGCGACGTCAATGATGGTTCCAGTTGGTCCAACTGCTGCACGACCAAGTAGCCAAGGCGGCAATGACGTAGCAGGTATGGTACGTTTCAACAGCACAACTAACTCACTTGAATTCTATGATGGTACTGCTTGGAATATTGCGGGTTCAGTGTTCACAGTCATCAGTGATCGCCAATATTCAGGTAACACAGCAGGTGGATATGGTAATGTTGACGGAACTAATACAACATTTACCTTACAAGCTAATGCTACTACTGCATCTACGATCGTAAGCATTAACGGTGTCATGCAGTTCCCAACACTGGCCTACAGTGTAAGCGGTACAACGATGACATTTACAGAACCACCAGCACCAGATGATGTGATCGACGTTCGCGTATTAGCAACAACAGCAACAGTTAGCTCACTCACCAACGGTAATGGTCTTAATCAACTTATTACCAGTGACACTGGTGTAGAACAATGGTCAGGCACTAGTGATGGCGGTACGGTTATCCGCACACGTGTTGACACAGCTGGCGACTTTAACTTGCTCAATGGTACAGACATCGTCTATACACAGACAGCAGTTAATATTGCCGCTAATAATACACCATATGTGATCGCTACTCGTAGCCAAACAACATTTACCAGTGCTACTTTCCAAATTTCATCTAAGAGAGGCACGGGTGCTACAGGTAATGTAGAATCATACACTGCTCAAGTAGTTACTGATGGTGCAGGTAATGCTTGGATCAACACCTACGGTGTAATAAATAACGGTTATGCTATGGGCGTTTTAAGTGCAAACGTGCTGGCAGGCAACGTCCAAGTTTACTACACAGGTACAATAGCTGCATCAGTGGTACAAGCCAATGTTAAAGTATTTGGTACATTCATAGTATAATAGGTGATCAATGTTAAAAGTAGCTAAAAATTATCGCAAGGACTACACCGGCGAAGACATTATTGTTGAACGCAAGAAGGAAGGGACACGTTGGTACGAAACTGTAGAAACTGTTCCTAATGCCGTTACCAATAATCAAATCAGTAACCGTGCTGTAGTCGTTGGCAACAGTCCTACAAGATTAGAGTTTGATCTACAAAATCTTAAAAAGTTTAGCGGACTACTTGGTGCAGATACTCTACAGACTTATGGATGTAATGCCTTATACAGAGACTTTACTCCAGACTTTTTAGTAGCCGGTGGCGATGGTATAGTTGAAGAACTAGCTGGTAGTGAATACGTTAAAAACAATATAGTCTATACTAATGCTATGCATCTATTAGAATATCCAGGAAAATTTTATCTAATCCCTTACAATCCCTATGCTGATGCAGGCACCACCGCAGCTTATATCGCGGCATTTGATGGACATAAACGTATCTATCTATTGGGATTTGATGAGCAAGATAGTGAAAGCTATAACTTCAACGTCTATGCTGGCACCAATGGCTATGATGCTCTTGATGTTGACATATTAAGTGATAAATGGGTGACAAATAGGATTGAGTTATTTAATCTATATGATGATGTTGACTTCATTTGGGTTACACCGTGTGGACGTAGCACAGTTCCAGAAAGTCACAAATATTGCCTAAACTTCCGCCAGATCAGTCATAGAGACTTTGTTTTAGAAACTGATCTATAACACCGTTTCTAAAGTTCGAATCTTATCTACCACAGCTGAAAAATTAATAGTCCGCCATACACCTGGGTGTAGGGGTTTAGGATGATCTTCTAAACGCACCCACGAATATCCACGATGTTCATAGTTTAATACCGGGGTAAATTCTTCTTCAATGGGTATTAGGAAAGTGTTATAACTAAAGTGCCCGTTGTCACTGGTAAATTTTTCTATGGGGATAACTTTGACGTCAATGAAATTGTAGCCAAGTTCTTCATTGAGTTCTCTATGCAGTGATGTTAGGAGGTGTTCACCAGTGTCGATCTTACCACCAGCTAAGCCCCAAGTTCCACTGTATTTGCTGGTATCACGTAATAAGAATAGATAGCGTCCAGTTGACGTTGCGTAGATAAAGGTGCCGACACCTTCTATATGACCAGTGTCCAAAGTCCTTCCTTGTATTCGCCTTCCCAGCTTTTTACCCATTGAGCGCCATTCCATTTATATTGAGTAGTGGTCGTTAAGTTACTTACATATTGTAAACTCGTTTGGGCCTGGCTGTCAAATGAAACCGTCCAATGACTGCCATTATATTGAATGATATCATTAGCATTAGCTACTAAATCTTGTCCATCTGCACCGTGCCAAGCTGATGGTCCATCACCATTGCTGGTATCGAAACTACCAATAGCATCTAATATCAAATATCTAGTGCCTGTGCTGGGGGTAGTAATATCACCGTTGACAGTGACCTTGCGTGGATCAATGATAGCATTGATTGGATCTAATGTATTACCAGGGGTAGTGTCTACGTCTACGTTAAAGATCAATATACTATCATCAGTTGGGTGATAGCTGACAGTGCCGATGACTTCAGTGATACCATCTTCTTGTAATAATCTTACCTGGCTAATACCGTTTTCTAATACACCATAGACATTGATGAGATCGCGCCAAACATCACGGGTGCCAATCTTAGTTGGTGTGCTGAGTGTAGGTTCACGCGGTGTTTCAACATCTTGTATTTTTAATAAAGTTAATTGGTTGCCGATCAACAATACTCCATACATCAATGGTGTAAAGTATTGACGATTACCTAATAGATTGGTATCATTATAAACAGCATCACTGAGATTGCCATCTGCATCATGTATGCTGGCGATGATTTTTTGTATGACGCCAAGTTTTTTAACCTTGGCCGGTGGACTGATCCACACAGGTAGTTTAAATGTAAGTGTAGCGACATCAACGGGATTTTCTGTACCAATTGGCACGCTACGGCTAGTCCAAGTTGGGCTTTCTAAATAAACCACGCTCAGGCTAGTCCAATCGATATAGTTGTCTGTTGATTGTATTTCCATACCTGGATTAAACAGGACCATCATCTGTTCTAATAGCTGTAATTTTTGTTTGGTATTTGATGTCCAGATATCTAATTTAAGATCTAAGGTATATGGGACAGGCATAGCACGTTCAATGGTAAAAGCATTACCTTGACGATTTTCAAATTCCTGTGTGTCTTCGTTATAATAGCGTTGGCGGATATTCATCTTGCCAACGAATGTAGGATCCTGCACACGATCACGATCATAGGTGACGTTGTTGATATAAACGGTCATGGCTGGTGTAGTTGGTAAGGCGTTTTCGCTCATGTTATTAATGATAGCGGCCACTTGTCGACTGCCATCACCATAGTAAACAGGCACACGTTGTAGAGTTTTATTACCACTGCGGTCTTGACCAAATTCAACTTGGAAGCCACTTACCATGCGGATAAACTGTGCTAGGAAACGCTCAATCTGAGCATCATAAAAATATTGTTGTAAGGCTGCCATTGTAACTTTACCTTTTTAATTTAACTTTAAATATTCAGTATACTCAACTGATGTTATTTCTTCTTTGTTTAATGCATCAAATACTTCATACATTTTTGATAATTCAGGAGTAGATTTTATAACATGCTTTTTCCATAATCCGCCAGAATCTAATTTTTTTCTAGATAATATATAAGAGCCTTGAACTACTCTCATCGATAAGGCTACTCTATGTGTTAACGTATCTTGTGCGTGATGTATCACGCAGCCTTTTAGAAGTAATAAGTCTCCGGGTCCTATTTCTGGACTAATTTTAATATTTTCTATATTAACAGGCAGTTCAAAAATTTCATCAATTTCGTCGTCGTAGACTGTAGTTATATTACCTTTTGGATAAAAACGACATGCGCCATTATTATATAATCTGTCAGAATATTGTGGAAATTCTTTTTTTATAACATCCAATGGGATAATACTTAATCCTGATAATTTTGGATCTTCTTTAATGATAGGAATAAAAAAATTATAATAACTATGTAATTGTTGCCATCTATAGAATACATCATGATCTAAATGCCAATCCCAATTACAATATGCAAACGTCTGTTCACTAAAATACATGCCATTTCCGGCGACAGTATCCATTCTAGGATCTATTTGTTTTGATAATTCAAGTGCTTTTTTATAAAATACTTTGTTTACAACAGGACTGCCGGAGCCATGAAACATTGTAACAGTGCCGGAGCCATCTTCGATACGTATATTTGGCGGAGTTTTTTTACAATCTTCTAAAGCTAAGTTTAATTCTGTTGTATTTAAAAAGTTTTTTATTACAGCATAACCAGATTTAGCCATACTAGCGGTTATATCATCTATATTATAAGAAGTAACCATTATATGTTATCCGCTGAAGGACGCAAGGCTTGTGATAAGCTCTGACGTTCATTGATCACGTGTTCGTAAACTGTGTATTCTAATAGGTCACCATTGACATAGGTATTGGCCACGTGTATGCCAATATTGCCACTTGAGTTGCTGATGGTGTTGTTGACTTTGATACTGTTGATATAGGTCTTAGCGCCATAACCGCTGACGTATGGAACTTTAACAACTATATTACCAGTGGTGACATTGAATGATAAAGTAAACGCATTGGCCGCAGGTGTATATGTGCCACTGCTGATGCGTATAGCGTCCCAAGCAACGCTGTTGCTCATGAACTTGTTAGTGTCATTGACGAATCCACTTAATTGTGTAGTATTGGTTGATCCTGGTGTTAGGTTAGTTCTCACAGCATCCTCTATCTTGACCCAACGACGCCCGTCATAACGGAATAATCTATTAGGCACATAGTCTAAACGTAAATAGAAATCTCCCACGCCTGGAGCATTTGGGAAAGCGATACCAGCGGCAACTGCGGCACCGTTTGGTGGTAGGCCATCTCCAGTTAAATATCCTTCTACTTTCTTAGCTGATGTTAGTGTAGCCGAACTTGCATCATCATTGACATCACTGGCATCATCACTGACCTGGCTAGAATCTAAACCACCCGGATCACCAGGTGTGCCATCTGGATTGACTGGCTCAGTATAGATCGCACTGGTATCATAACCACTAGCCGGAACATCTTGTTCAGCACGGCTAACGATAGCATCATTGATATCAATGTATTTTTGGTAAGTGCTTAGGACATCTGCTATTGAACTATCAGTATTATCACCAGCATCAAGAGTATTAATGATATCTTTGTATTCTTGGCTGTCTACCAATGGTTGTAGTTTAACCCGCCATAGGTGTGGATACCAAGTTGGCGCAAATCCTTCTGCCGCACGGGTAGCATCTTGCACTACATAATAACGTTTAAGAGCTGTAGGAACAGTATCATCCAATGGATAGTAGTCTTTTAAGTTTGGTAGTTCCATGACATCACCCACTATGATCTTACGACCAATAGTATCGATCATATCGTTCAGATGGAACACAGCAAACATGGTGTCGCCAGTCAAGAATAATCCAAACTGTGTTAGATCAAAGTCATTGTCGTTTAGGCGATAGATAGTTCGCATGGTATAGATACTAGTATCATATTTGCGATCACGGTTTTCTAAGAATAGTAAATCTTGGATTCCTAGTAGAGTAGTAGCACCGCCGGGTTCGGTCATGCTGACATTGCCCTGTGTTAAAGGTCCGAGATATTTGTGGATATGAACATCAACTCCACCAACTGTGAACATTTCACTGATACGTCGATCAAAGAACTTGTAGTCGTTGCCCTTTTCCGGACGATATAAACTTAGACGTGGCATTAGCTAATCCTATTATCTAGTATTTATCGACATTGACAAGCTAGCCAAAATGTGTTATACTTGTATCATGGCTGAAATTACTCAAAGTTTAGACTGGGCACAGGTTCAAATTGAACTAGAAGCACCTGCACATAAAATGAAAAAGCATACCAATGACATGCTGAAAATGAGCGATGCTATAGGTGCCATGGTTAAAAAATTATCAGAAGAAGAAATTAACTGCCGTAGAATGGGTCGTCAAACCCGTAAGCACAAGGAATTATTAGAACAAATCAACCAAGAAATAGCCCATTATGAGCAATATTTGACTTTTGGTGTGCTGTTAAATGGTTGACTTTTTAACCAAAAGATGCTATAATACATACAATAAAGGAGCGATTAAATGAACGATTCTCTTACCAAATTATTAAATAGCAACGGCACTTTAATCCTAATAGGTATAGTGACAGTGCCTTATCTGGCATATCTTTTATACACTAACAACAATCCAATTAAACAGGTAATATCTCATAAAACTGCGGGCACTAAAAGCCTAGAAGAGATCATGACCTATTCGCCCGCGGCTATATCAGATCCACCGTGGGACAATGAATTCCACTCATCGATCACTCCAATCAAGGAAGGTGAATAATGAACTATAAATGGAGCCAACCCTATCCTGGAGAAAGCCGTTATGAACGTTTATATCGAGCCCAAAGGATACTACAATTATCACGTCACGCTATGTTGTTAGACACTGCTGAACCTGTGACAGACCTGACCGAAGCGAGAGAATATCTTAAAAAATTCCAACTTGGAGAACAATAATGGGAACACCAGTATATATGGACATAGGTGAAGCATATAGTATCGTGCAATGGCACGGTGAAGAATATGGGCATAGCAATCTCTTCGGGGCCTTAAACAGCATGGAAGAGCTTTGGGACGATCTAGACAGTATGGAACGTGCGGCATATAAAATGGTCAATCGTGAATTACAAAAAGCGGCGGTAGAAAGCGAAGGTGGTCAGATTGATTAGCGCAGAAGCATACCAACAACAGCTAGAACAGCAACAATGGTTGGAAGAAGAGCATCATACATGTTCAATATGTAGTTGTAATTACACATCAGATGAAGGCGGAATTGAAGGTGACATTGGTATATTGCCAGCTAGTTTTTGTCCAACTTGTCTAAGTGGTGTGATTGATATGGTAGGACAGTTGACAGCAGAATAAAATCCTGTATAATTAAATATAAACAAGAGAGGATATTATGACAATCAAGATTGATGGTATGAAAAAGAAAGCCAAAGTTAGTAACATTAACTTTAGCGATGAAAAATACACAGGCAAAGAACCTACTTGGGATTATGATCGTGCCCTAACTTTTTCAAATGAAGAATTTGACCATCATCTACGTGATAGTTTTCGTTATTATAATTATTATTATACTACTAAAGATCTTAAGAAGTATGTTGTGGCCTGGCTACGTCAACATGAAGGTGAGCAAGGGCTCCATAAGTTAGATAAAACTACTATTGATCGTTATCAACGCTCAGCTGACAGTCTTACACCATTCACTGTGTGTGCCTTGATCAAAGCACATGAACGCGGTATGCCTCTACGTGATCGTCATGTAGAATATATACTCGATGCTGTTAAACGTGTGCTGACATTAAAAGCAGATAATGATGAGGACTTTGAAGCCAAGCCAGAAGTAAAAAAAACACAGGTCTATGTTCCAACAATCCAGGATCGTATGAATGAAGTGGCTAAAAAGCATATCCTTTATTTTGAAATGCTAGAAGATGCATTATATATGGGAGAAACTGTAGATCCCAAAGCCTACGAATATCTGACTAAGAACAATGTTCCACAGGTATTGATCAGCAAGATACAGGCAGTGTTTGAACCACGCTGTGCAGAAGTGCGTGAAGCAAGAACAACCAAAGATGAAGATCTTAAAGACGCATACAGCTATATGAAAGCCGCAGACTATAAACGCTATGATGCTTTTTATGATAAACTATTCGCTGACTTGACTGCCTACAATCAAACTAAAAAAGCGACTAAAAAAGCCGCAGTGCGTAAGCCACCAGCTAAAGAAAAAATAGTTAAGAGTTTAAAATATCTTAAACAAGATGCTGGAATGAAGCTGGTATCGATCAATCCTGTGGACATCGTTGGTGCTGAACAGCTATGGGTCTACAACGTTAAGAATCGTAAACTAGGCAAGTATGTAGCAGAAGACCAAGGTGGCGCATTAGGTGTTAAAGGCACTACGATCATAGGCTTTAACGAAACAAAGAGCACACAGAAAACCCTGCGTAAACCTGAAGAACAGGTTAAAGCATTTCTAGGCAGTAGTAAAGTAGAACTACGTAAGTTCTTAGAAAACATCAAGACTACAGAAATCAAACTCAATGGACGCATCAACGCTGATACGATCCTGCTTAAAGTAATCTAATCCCCCTCAAGGTAGCGTAAAGCCAAACTTATCCTGTTGTCGGTAATAAATACATGATAACAGGATAATTACATGTCTGACTTAATACCAGGAAATATCAGTTCTACTTCTAGTACCTTAACAGCTAACCTAAGTCTGAAAACTGATTCGCTATTTGTAGCGAACACAGGTACTGGTGCTGGACATATAGCCTTTGATGCAAATCTACAGGCACAATTAGACACGGTAGCCACACAAAAAAATATCATCAAAGACTACATTCGCCTAAGATTAGGTGATGGTATGATCGATGTTGAAGCAGACAGCGAACACTATGACATGGGTATCCAACAAGCCCTTATACGATATCGCCAACGCAGTAGCAACAGTGTAGAAGAAAGCTATGGATTCTTAGATCTACAACCAGAAACACAAGAATATATCCTGCCTAATAATATCATGAATATACGTGCTATCTATCGTAGAGGTATTGGTAGTGTAACAGGAACTACTGCTAGTCAATTTGAACCATTCGCAAGTGGTTACTTAAACACCTATATGTTAGTAGCTGGTCGAGTTGGCGGCCTAGCCAGCTATGAATTATTTGTAGACTATCAAAAATTAGCCATGACCATGTTTGGTGGCTTTATGAATTTTACCTGGAATAAGGTTACTAAGAAAGTCACTATCGTCCGTAAGATGCCCTGGGAAGGTAAGAGTCCAAACCCAACGTATAATGAAAGCGTGCTACTACATCTTGACAATTATAAACCAGACATCATGCTACTCAATGACCCAGGCACATTTCCGTGGATCCAAGACTATGCCTATGCACTGGTGATGATGAGCATAGGACAAGCACGTGAAAAGTTTGCTACCATCGCAGGCCCACAAGGCGGTACTACATTAAATGGTACAGCACTTAAATCAGAAGGTCAAGCACTATTAGATCGATTAGATGAAGATATCAAGAACTATGTTGATGGTAGTATGCCATTAACTTGGATAACTGGTTAAAAAAGTCTAGACCGTAGACAAAAACTCCCGTATAATAAACATATACAGGGAGTTTTTTAATGGCTAAAATTATTGGTATCGTGGGCTTTATTGGATCTGGTAAAGACACTGTCGCAGACTATCTAGTCAATTTTCATAGATTTAAACGTGAGAGCTTTGCCAACAGTCTTAAAGATGCTGTAAGCCAAGTTTTTGGGTGGGATCGCGAGCTATTAGAAGGCCGCACTAATCAATCAAGAATCTGGCGCGAAACCCGAGATGAATGGTGGAGTAAACGCCTGGGCTGTGATGTAACACCGCGTTGGGTCCTACAATATTGGGGAACTGAAGTCATACGCAAAGGATTCCATGATGACATGTGGGTAGCCAGCTTGGAAAATCGCCTACGCTCTGGCCTAGATGATATCGTCATCACAGACTGCCGATTCCCTAATGAAATTAAAGCCATACGCGGTGCGGGTGGACAGGTGGTGCGTATTAAACGTGGACCAGAACCTACTTGGTTTGATGATGCTAAGAGTATGAATAAGGGTCCTACTAGAAATACTAGTTGGGCTTTGAGCAAACATCGTATAGAACAATTGGGTGTTCATGCTAGCGAAACTGCATGGGTAGGACAAAAGTTTGATGTGGTGTTAAACAACAATGGAACTATCGAAGAACTGTATCAACAGATTGATGCAAATATTATTAATAGTCAGGTACAAGATCGCCTTGACGCCATCCTAAACCCTCTCGGGCAATTTCGTATTGACAGTTAGCACAGACTGTTTTTAAGTTAAGTTGATTGTTATTATTCAGATTTCCATCAACATGATAGACAAATAACTGTTCTTTTAATTTAGCCTTAAAGCCACACTTTTCACAGTGTGGTTTCTTTTTATAACCTTCTAATAGCCAACGAGGTTTAGGCACAGGCTTGTGATTTTTCTTACGGATACAACCGTCACATCGACTTCTATAATAGGTGACATCACCACGTTTATAATTGACTGCACAGGGTTTTTTACCACAAACAGCACATAATTTTCGCCATTGCATATACCTATTTATGCGAACCTTTAAAAGGGCACTCTAAGCTACCAAAAATGAGAAAAAATTATAAATAGTTTAAAGCATCATTTAAAAGGAAATATTATAATGCCATCATTAACATCACCAGGCGTACAGGTCACCATAATCGACCAAAGCCAATACACACCAACAGCCGCTGGTTCAGTTGCTTATGTCTTGTTAGCCACAGCAACAAATAAACAAAACCCAAGTGGAACTGTTGCGACAGGAACGACTATGGTCAATGCTGGAAAACTAGTTACAATTACCAGCCAACGCGATCTAGTTAACATATTTGGAAACCCATATTTTGAAATGGATGCTAACGGTAATCCAGTGCAAGACAGTGAAGTAAACGAGTATGGTTTATTAGCTGCTTATAGCGCACTCGGTGTTACTAATACAATGTATATCCAACGTGCCAATGTTGACCTAGCTCAGCTAGAAGGCACAAGTATCCGTCCAACAGGCACACCAGCAGATGGCACATATTGGTTAGATCTAACTAATACAAACTGGGGTATCTATGTATGGGACAGTGAAGAAGGCTTTTTATACACAACTCCGACGATCATTACAGATGTTGGCTACCTAGTAGGTAGTGCTTCAACAGGCGCTCCTTTAGCATCATTTGGTAGTATTGGTGACTATGCTGTTAACTCAACAAACAGCAATAACCCAATCTATTACAAAGGTTATAACAATAGTTGGTCAATAGTAGGTAGCGACAGTTGGAAATCACAAGTTGCCGCAGTTCGTGGTACAACCAGCGGTGTAACAATTTCAGCAGGTAGCAAATTAATCATCAACGGTAATACGGTTAACATGACTGGAACTACTATTAGTTCAGCAGTTACTAACATCAATGCCGCAACTATTCCAGGTGTTAGTGCTTCACTTAACTCAGTTGGACAGATCCAACTATATGTAAACAGTGGCACGATTATCTACAGTAATGCTGCAGGTAATGCACGTGGTGTTATCAATACTGCTGTAGCTACACCAAACACACTAGCAATTACACTAGGTAGTGTATTAACAGGTAACCTTGACGTTGCAGCTAATTTAGGTATCTTACAATCTAATATCGCTACAATTTCAAATGGTGGCAACACATACACATACAATGGTCCAACACTGACATTTGCAGGTTACACAAATCCTCCAGCATGGAGAGACACAGACGTAACACCACGCCCAAATGGCAGCGTTTGGTTAAAAACAACTGCGACTGGTAATGGTGCTGATTGGGCTATTAAAGAATACAGCACAACAACAAGTAGCTTCCAATCATTGACTAGCTCATTATACGCTACAGATGCGGCAGCTATACAAGGATTAGATCCAGTTGGTGGTGGTGCTACATTAGCAGCAGGCACATTATACGTTAAGTATGACAGTGCTAGCACTTCAACAACACAATTTAAACCGTTTATCAAGAATGTAGCAGGTGTGCTTACAGTAACAGGTAACGTAGCAGGTGGTTCAGCGACATACGTGTCAGGTAACAGCTTCTTGATGGAAGTTACTGTTCCTGGTTCAGCAACACTAGCTAACGCTACAGTTACACTATCAGCTAATACAGCAACTAACTTGGTAACCAGCATTTTATCAGCTAACTTGCCAAATATCACAGCAGGCTTTGATTCCAGCGGTAGGATTTACATCAGTCATCTAGCTGGTGGAACTATGCAGTTTACATATCTCACAGGTACTCCATTAACTACAGCTGGTATTATCAATGATACACATATCCAAACAATATCAGCAGGTCTAGTATACCTAGCAAGTCCGTTCACTCCGTTGACTTATACTTACTCAACGACGGCTCCATACAGCAACCCAGATGATGGAACACTGTGGTATTATAGCAATCCATTGGATGTAGATATCATGATCAGCGATGGTACAGCTTGGAAAGGTTATAGAAATGTTTCCACTGATGCACGTGGTTATGACTTAACTAACACTGATCCATATGGTCCTATCCTAAGTGCTAGCCAACCATCAAAACAAAGTGATGGAACTACACCATTAGTAGCAGGTGATCTATGGATTTCAACATCACAAGCTGACTTAGAAAATTATCCAGTGTTATACCGTTATAACGGTCTTACATGGAGTCTAATCGACAATGCAGATGATGTTGATGCGAACGGTATCTTATTTGCAGATGCACGTTGGGACACAGATGGTACAGTTAATCCAATCACTGATGATCTACCAAGCATTAGCTCACTATTAACCAGTGACTATATTGATTCAGATACTCCGGACTATAGACTATATGCTCGTGGTACATTATTATTCAACACACGTCGCACTGGTTACAATGTTAAAAAATTCCGTGTAGGTTATTTTGAAAATGATGCTAACCCACCAACTGAGGTTGATGCATGGGTAAGTTATAGTGGTGTAGATCCTACAACCAATGTTCCATACTTTGGTCATAAAGCACAACGTAACACAGTGGTAGAAGCTATGAAATCAGCTATAGCAACCAGCACAGAGCTACGTGAAGAAGGCACACAGTATAACTTAATCGTTTGCCCAGGATATCCAGAGTTGATCAGCGACATGATCACATTAAACAATGATCGCACTAACACAGCATTCATCATTGGTGACAGCCCGATCGACTTACCTGCAAACAGCACAACATTACAACAATGGGCTAATAATACTAACTTGGCAGTGGACAATGGCGAAGAAGGCCTAGTCAGCAACAGTGAATACCTAGGTGTTTACTATCCAAGTGGTCTTGGCACTGATCTAGCTGGCAATGCTGTGGCAGTTCCGCCAAGCCATATCATGTTACGCACAATCATCCGCAGTGATTCAGTCAGCTATCCATGGTTTGCACCAGCAGGTGTTCGTCGTGGTCTAGTAGACAATGTTACAGCGATTGGTTATGTTGATCGTAATAATGACAGCACATTTGTAAGTATTGGTGTTACTACAGGTCTACGTGATGTATTATACTCAGGTAGAGTTAATCCATTAACGATCTTACCAGGTGTTGGTATAGTTGCATACGGTCAAAAAACACGTTCAGCAACAACATCAGCGATGGATCGTATTAACGTAGCACGTTTAGTCTGCTACTTAAGAACTGTTCTAGCTAGAGTTGCGACGCCATACATTTTTGAACCAAATGATGCTATTACACGTGGTCAAGTGGAGTCAGCGTTCAACGCAGTATTCCATGATTTGATCGCTAAACGTGCAATCTATGACTATTTGGTAGTATGCGATGAAACAAATAACACAGGTGATCGTATTGATCGCAATGAGTTATGGGTTGATATCGCGATACAACCAGTTAAAGCGATTGAGTTCATTTACATTCCAGTTCGTTTACAAAACACTGGTGCAGCTTTAACAATACAATAATATACGCAGTTAATGGGAGGTTAACTCCTCCCAAAGCGTAGGCAATAAAAGGTAAATATATAAAAGGATATACAAAATGGCAACAGCGTCATTAACCAACTTTACAGTACCATTATCAACAAGTCAAAGTGCTAGTTCACAGGGCTTGTTAATGCCGAAACTAAAGTTCCGCTTTCGCGTAACTTTCTTAAACTTTGGTGTTACACAACCTACAACTGAACTAACAAAACAGGTAATGGATTTTAAACGTCCACAAGTCTCAATGGAACCAATTACCATTGACATCTACAACAGCAAGGTATACCTAGCTGGTAAGCCAACTTGGGAAACTGTTACTTGCATGCTACGTGATGATGCGGGTGGCGAAGTTACTCGTCGTGTTGGTGAACAGATGCAAAAACAATTTGACTTCTTTGAACAATCATCAGCAAGTTCAGGTATTGATTATAAATTCACAACTGTTCTTGAAATCCTTGATGGCGGCAATGGTGCTAATACTCCTAACGTTTTAGAAACATGGCAGTTAGATGGTTGCTTCTTAACAGCGGCTGACTACGGTGATGTTAACTATGCTACTAACGAAGCTGCAACGATCCAATTAACAATCCGTTTTGACAACGCTCTACAAACTCCAGTAGGTTCAAGTGGTATCGGTTCATCAATCACAAGAACACTAGGTACAGTTATTACTGGTTAATCCAGACGACTCAACTCAAAAAGCTCGGTTAAAATCCGGGCTTTTTTTTGGCGATAAATAATATAAACAGGAAGAGATAATGTCTCAGAATAATATATTTGGCCAACTGCTGCAATCTATAGCCCCTCAACAAAACATCAAGGACTATAAACATGCCACACGGACCTTTGTCGATGGACTATATAGACTAAGTCCTAAACTAAACAATCTATTCCATGTGTTCATGGATGTTAACACCGCGATGTCCGGCATCGATCAAATAAGTCAGATTGAAACAGGTCTCATGGCCAAGAGTGTGCAACTGCCCAAATTTACTATACAGAATAAAACCTACAATGCTTATAATCGCAAGACCATCCAACAAGAACGTGTTAACTACGACCCAGTCAGCATCACATTCCATGATGACAGTGCAGATGTAGTGCGTAAATTTTGGTATGGTTATTTTAGTCACTACTATAGAGACAGCGACTATCAATTGGACAATTATAAAGATGACAGCAAGTATAAACAACGTCAACAGCAGAACTGGGGCTTTAGTCCTAAGTCATCTGCAGGTAACTTGCCTTATCTAAATGCTATACGTATCTATAGTCTACATCAGAAACGTTTTAGTAGCTATACATTAGTGCGTCCAATGATACAAAGTTTCCAACACGGAGATCACGCAGCAGGCGGGTATGAACCAATGGAACATGCTATGACTATTGGTTATGAATCAGTCCTGTATCAGGCTGGTCCAGTTAATAAAGGTACAGTGTTAGGTTTTGATGAAATACATTATGACGATACTCCGAGTCCGTTGCGCAGTCTTGGTGGATTGATAGGTCAAGGTCAAAGCCTATTAAATAGTATAGAAAACGGAGATGTAGGGTCGACAGTGCAGAATGGAATCAATGTATTTAATATCTTAACTGGTAGTAATACACAGCTCAAACAAACACCAAGTTTAGATCTATCATTCATCGGCAATGACATCATGAAAGGTAAGAATCCATTAAGCAGTATCTTTGTTCCAACGAGCAGCACAGTGAAAGCTGGATTATCAGCATCGGGTCCGTCATTCCCAGGATTCGCTGGCAGTGGTGGTAATATGAATGCCGCTGAAAATCAAAATCCCAACAGCGGTCAAGGCACGAATTAAAGGAAAACAACTATGGCAGTAGTTCCAGGTAATTTACCAACTGATGTAGGGCAACCACAGAGCACTACCACATTCTTTAACAATTATTACACACAAACTCCTAGCGTCAGTGCCGCGACTAACGACACTGTTGTCGCCTACTTCCAATCAATCACAGGTGATGTAGATGCTGGTAAGACTCTAGCTGCCGCTGTGATCTATACAGCCACTCAACAGAATCTAGACCCAGTTGGTCTGGTCCAAGAATTAAAAAAACTCAGTGATAAGAATCTAGCCAATCTGCCAGTGATCACTCCCTTGACAGAAACAGTTATAACAGAATATAATAACTATCAAGACGTATTAGAAAATCTAACCAGTTATCCCGAAGGACAGTTATTTTATCTTCCTGAACTTGACATTTTTTACAAGTCAAACAACGGAACTATAGTATCACCTGAGGGTTATCAGGCCCAAAAGCAAGCATTACAAGGTCAAACGGTTGTCTATAATTTTTCTTTTGTAAGCTACACCGCTGGAAAATATTCACAACGCACATCAGCAACAGCTGATGATCCATATGCCAAGCCGGGACCAAGTGTAGCATATAATAGTATCAGCGAAGTTAATGCATATTTAACTATGTTCCTAAATCTTAATCGTTCGGGTACTAGTCTATTAGGATTAAGCAATAGCCCACTTACCAGCAAGTATATCACCCGCACTATTCTAGCATAATGAGCAAATACGCACAAGGCAAATATCAAGTTAAGAATCCTGAGAAATACATGGGTAAACGCTTGCCCAGCTATCGCAGTTCATGGGAATTTACATTTATGAGCTTCTGTGATAACAATCCCGCAGTATTAAATTGGGTCAGTGAAGGAGTTAAGATTCCTTATTTTAACCCTGTATCAGGTAAACAAACTATATATGTGCCAGACTTCTTAGTGGTCTACGTAGATGCTAACCAAAGACAGCACACAGAACTAGTAGAAATCAAACCTAGTAAAGAAGCCACCATGGAATCAGCTCGTAGCTATCGTGATAAACTCATGGTAGCGATGAACATGGCCAAGTGGGCAGCCGCCGACAGTTGGTGTCGAGCCAATAATATGCGCTTTAGAGTAGTAACCGAGTTTGATATCTTCAAGAATCAGAAGCGGTAAATACTTCTACTATGACACAGAAACTAGAAGAACTATTTAACCTACCACCTGCTGACTCTACAACCCCAGAAGAAGCCAAATCCAACATAGAAGAAAATCGCGCCATCATCAAAGAAGTTGATCTAGCTATCGATAAGATTGATGCGGCCTTGCCCTATGTCAATGATCTAGACATCAGCGATAAAGAGCTGGATGATCTCAGTGATCTTGCTAAAGAAAAATTCCAGGACCTAATTGACCTAGGCATGAACGTTGAAGCACGCTTCAGCGGACACATCCTAGCCACAGCAGGCACCCTGCTAGGACACGCTATCACAGCCAAGCAAGCCAAGCTGGATAAGAAGCTACGTATGGTTGATCTACAGCTGAAAAAAGCTCGTTTAGATGCACAAATAGCCAAAGATAGCAATAAATCAGATGGAGATAAGATAGTAGATGCAGAAGATGGGCGGGCAGTGATACTAGATCGCAACGAATTGCTCAAGCAGATCTTGGGTAAATCTGATAAATAACACTAATAGGATACTAAAACATGAAGAACTTTTTAAAATATCTTTCAGAAGTCCAAAAAACTTATGAATTCCGCATCAAGATCGCTAACTGTGATCCTAAGGATAAACTAGACGGACTTAAAGTTGGTCTAGAAGAATACGCAGTAGAAAGCGTAGGTGCTCCAAAACGCTTACCAATCAAAGCCAATGATATTGACTTTCCAAGCATTCCAAATTGCGAAATATTTTTAATGGATGCTGTGTTAAAATATCCAGTAAATGATGCAAAATTACGTGCTATCGTGGCTGAACGTTTAGGTTGCCCATTAGCTAACGTTGTAGTAGTTCCCGCTAATCATCCAGAAGAACAGCGTCGTTGGAATTTAGAAGGTAACGATGTCAAAGAATTTAAACAAGGTGAAGATGTATTAACCAAACCGCTTCCAGAAGCCAGTGCAGATCAAAAAGCTGCAAGTAAAGCCTATGCTGGTGCAGAAACTATCCTTAAAGAATTAAACAAAACAGCCAAGTTTGACGTGGCTGGTAATGATACTACCGTTGGTGGCGACAAAGATCCAGCATACGGTAAGACTACTAATAGTGTACCAACAGGTGATCTAAGCCCAATGGGTAGCACAAAAAACAAAATACCAAGTCCAGTAAAAGGCAGATAGCATGAGCAACAACATCTATGATATCTTGGGAAAACTTGACGGTCTAACACCTAAAGCCAACCCAGTCTCAACCGCTGAGCCCATCTACGAAAGTGTAGATCCTCGAGGTGATATCATGTCGGCGGTTACCCAACTTGAAGAACGTTTTATGGGCTTTAAAGAAGCCAAGGCCAAACGTAAAGAACCCAGTGTAGAAGTTCCTGCAGATGACCTAACTAGAAGCGCAGATCCTGATGTGGTTAAACTAGCGACCAAAGCAAGATTTGCTAAACCACAGGCTAAAAATGATTTTGAAGCTATTGTGTCTTACGTTAATAAACAAGAAAAAGAACTAGAGCGTGCAGAACAAGCCGAGCAAGCCGATCGTCAAAAGATTGAACAAACACAAGGTATGTTGGCTAAAACACAAGCCAACCAAGATGCACTACGCAAAGTCATCGACAACACTGATCAAAGATTCCGTGCCCTAAATGCTAAAGTAGCATCAGGTCAGGTCACACCGCAAGATCAAAAGGCCGCACAGGCTGCACAACAGATTGAAAAAGATTCTGATACGGCCAGAGCAGAAGTAGAGAAAGGCGCAATAGCTCCAGAGCAACCAACTACAGCTCCTGAACCTCCTGAGGCTTCGCAAGATACCAGCGTTTGGAATAATGTCCCGGCAGCAGATAAAAAGCCTGAGCCAGAAGTAAAAGCAGATGCTAAACAAGATAAACAAGCCGGTCAAGGTGCTGATGTTATTAGCATCAATAAAAATGCAGGTAAAGCAAAAGAAGAACCTAAAAAACATTCTCGTAAGAAATACACAGATATTGATGATTTAGATATAGCGGCAGAAAGCCTAACAGAAGAATCTAGATACCCAGAAGGAACACCTGAAGCTGGCAAATATAACTGGGGCCTACTTGCTAGAGCTTGGAAAAATAAATTACCGTATATAGATCTTGACTTTGGCGTAAGACCATTTAGGATGACAGATGCACAAATGTATGCTGCATTAGCAACTTGGAAAGCCAATGGAATTGATTTTAGTGCAGGTGGTGATCCAACTATTGACACTGTGTTGTCTAGCAGAGAAGATTTAGAAATATTCTTCAGAGGAAGAAAGTTTAAAGAATTCTTATCAGCATATCCAAAAGTTAAAGAAAAAGCACTAAAAGCAGTACAAGGTGCAAAACCAGGAATTACTGCGAGAGTGAATACAAATGTTCCGGCTGGAACACAAGAAGATTTACCATTAGCAGAACAAAATTTAGGAAAAAACACCATGACAAAACCAACTAGCATCATTGAAGCAGTTAGATCTGTAGAATATAAAAAACTAAAGGAAGCGGCTAAGCCAGACTTCTTAGATCTTGACAAAGACGGCGACACTGATGAGCCAATGAAATCAGCGGCTAAAGATGCTAAAAAACACGAGCCGGCTGATATAGACAAAGATGCTGTTGCTAAACGCAAACGCCTACAAGCTCTTAAAGACAAGCAAGAAGATGAGCGTGCTGAGAAAGATGATGACTATAAGTCATCAAGCCGTTTCGTTAAAGGTCGTGCCTACGGTGGTGCCGCACAAAAAGATGATGAAGACAAAGACGAAGTAGATGAAAGCGGACTACAAGCATACCTAGGTAAGAAGAAATATGGTAAAGAAGGTATGCAAGCTCTACAGAAAGCAGGTCGTGAAGGCGCAAGCAAAGAGAAAATGGCTATGATCCGTGCTAAACATGATAAAATGGACGAAGTAGCACCCCCAGGCGCTAAAGCTGAACGTATGGTTAAGGGTATTAAAAAATCTTTAAGCAAAGACGGACATTTATCTGGTAAAGATAAAGCGATCGCTTACGCTACAACATGGAAAGCACATAACAAAGGCCAAGTAGAAGAGGCTACTAATTTTGGAGATACTATTAAAAATAGTAAAGGTAAAATGACTAAAGTAACAGTTAAAGAGGGCAAAGATGCGATCCGCAATCACCCAATCTATACAACAAAAGAAGCATGGGATCACTATTCTCAAGAGCTAGCAGAACAAGAAGCTATGGATGAAGCAGTATTAACTCCAGTGGTCAATGTTCAACAAGAGCTAGATGAGATCGCTAAACTTGCAGGATTACCTGTTAAGACTTGTGAAGCATGTGATTGCGCTCCATGTAAGTGCAATGAAAATCTTGCAGCAATGGCTCCAAGTGATTCAGCAAGTCCATTGACACATACTTTAGAAGAAGCCGCAACACGTAAAGATTTCCGTCAATGTGCTGATACTATCAAAGACATTGAAGATCTAGAAAAACGTAAAGAACACGCTCTACACTATGCTGATTTCTTTAAGGAACAAAATCCACGTTTCAAACGTGAAATGTTCTTAGCTGCATGTCATGTAGATCTAGCTGAATGCGGTTCTATGCCATCAGCTGTGATAGTTGGTGAAGGTGAAACATGTTCAACATGTGATTGCGCACCATGCAAATGCGATGAAGGTATTACTGGAGCAGCTATTGGAGGAACACTTGGAGCCCTTGCAGGAGGTCCAATTGGTGCCGCCGCTGGTGGATACATAGGACATAAAGTTCAACAAACTTACTCAAAAGAAAAAGCATTAAAAGCGGCTCAAGCAAGAAATAATCCGCCAAGCAAAAAAGTAGCTGAAGAAAATATGGATATGGGAGAAGGTAACGAGTTCTCAGGCGCACTAGCGGCTGCTAAAGCCTCAGGTGCTAAAGACTTTGAAGTTGATGGCAAGAAATATACTGTTAAAGAAGACATCAACATCAACGTGTCAGCCAGTGGTGAAGAGGATGCGGTTAACCTAATTCGTAAACTATCAGGCATGCCAGTGATCGCTATCCAAGCTACACAAGCTGAAGAAGCATGTGGTGCTTGCGGTAGTTCACCATGTGGCTGTGAAACAGTCGCTGAAGATGGACCAAAAGAACGTGACGTAGAATATACAAACTCACCACGTGAAGAAACAGCAGGCTTAGATGCATCTATTCCAAGTGGTGGTGATCTAAATCGTGCTAAAAAACAATATCGTAAAGAATATCCAGGTGATAATCCAATGGCAGTTAAGGAAGCTATCCAAAATATGCTATGGAACGATTATCAATCATTGATCAACGACGTCAAGGCATAATATGAAAGAGCTAAAAGAATTTGTTGAGATGATGGATGCTATTGAAGCAGGGCAACCTATCCAAGAAGAAGCAGTAGACTTAGCACAGATCAGCGATATGTTAGATGAGCTTGATAAAACATTAAGACATGCCGTTAGTCTCGCCAACGATCTAGCACGTTATGGTCGTGAAGTTCCAGGTCCATTCAGTGGACAAATCCGTAGTTACTTAGAGCCACACTTAGAGAGTTGGTTAAGTGATCGTCGCCAACCAGGTAGTATTCCTAGCCTACGCAGTATCTTAAATGATCGTGACGAAGACGAAGACGATTATGAAAATCAATGAAATAGTCACAGAAGGCAAACGCCAAGGCAAAATTAATAAACAAGCAAAACATGCCAGCACAGGTGAATGGTTATTCCGTGATGAAGGAGTTGACCGTGCTTATAATCTTAATCGTGTAATGATGGCCGCAGGTATGGCAGACGGCACAAGTAGCAAAGCTGTTGATATGGATGAAGCTAGTTGGGTTGAAAAACATAACGTGGCACGCCCTTATACAGAAGCCGAGCACATGATGATGCAATCAGCTTTTAATACCGTATCAAGTAAATCCAAACATAGCATTCCTCATCATCGCAGTGTAGAATTAGATGATGTGCATAAAGTAAGTCCAGTTGGTCGCACAGGCCCAATCAAACGTAAATCATAATCATGGATGATCTAGATCAAATCAAACAACTTGCTGGGTTAAACGGCAATCTAGGTAGACTAGCTGAATATACAGGCTATGATACTCCTACTAGATTAGAAGGCAGCAATCCCAGCATCACAGCTGCAGAAAAAATCAACTACCAAAAAGAAAACGATATTAAACCAGGAACACCCGAATGGTTTAAATTATGGTTTAGTTTACCATTCATGACCGGCGAAAAACCCTGGTAATTGTAACACCCTAAACATACTAAGATAAGTAATAGTATGGCAAACTCCTTCGATGTAATAGTTAAAAAAGCTCACCAAAAAGAATCTTTCACTGAAGATCAGATAAAAGAATTCGCCAAGTGTGCTGACCCCGACACGGGTCCAGAATACTTCATGAGTAACTTTTTCTATATACAACATCCTGTTAAAGGACGTATGTTGTATGCGCCATTTGAGTATCAGAAACGCCTGATACATTCATACCATGCTTACCGATTCAGCATCTCACTGATGCCTCGGCAAACAGGTAAATCAACATCAGCCGCTGGATATCTACTCTGGTATGCTATGTTCGTGCCTGACAGCACTATCCTAATTGCCGCACACAAATACACAGGCTCACAGGAAATCATGCAACGTATACGCTACGCTTATGAAAGCGTGCCGGACTACATACGTGCTGGTGCTGTGAGTTATAACAAAGGTAGCATTGACTTTGACAATGGTAGTCGCATAGTGAGTGCTACTACAACAGAAAACACTGGTCGAGGTATGAGTATTTCGTTACTATACGCAGATGAGTTTGCGTTTGTGCGCCCTACTATTGGTCGTGAGTTTTGGACTTCTATCAGCCCAACCTTAGCCACTGGTGGTAAATGTATCATTACATCAACACCTAACAGCGATGAAGATCAGTTCGCTACTCTTTGGAAAGGTGCCAACAAGTGCTTTGACGAATACGGTAATCCAACAGAACTAGGCGTCAATGGATTTAAATCATTCCGTAGCTATTGGAATGAACATCCGGATCGTGATGAACAATGGGCTATACAACAACGAGCACAGCTAGGTGATGAACGTTTCCGTCGTGAGATGGACTGCGAATTTATCATCTGGGACGAAACCTTGATTAATCCTAGTTATCTAGTAGAAATGCAAGGTGTTGATCCTATAGAAAATCAAGGGCAAGTGCGTTGGTATAAGAAGCCACAACCTAACGGAACTTATGCTGTGTCATTGGACCCTAGTCTGGGCACTGGTGGAGATCCCGCGGGTATACAGGTGTTTGAACTGCCTAGCTTTACACAGGTAGCCGAGTGGCAACATAATCGCACACCCATACAGCAACAGGTGGGAATACTGACAGAAATCACCAAATATCTAGCTGAAACCGTGCCAAATACCAGCATTTACTACAGCGTTGAGAACAATAGTGTAGGTGAAGCGGCATTGATCAGTATCAGTGAAATAGGTGAAGAAAACATCCGAGGTATATTCCTCAGCGAACCACGTAGTATGGGCAGTGGTCGCAGATATCGCAAAGGCTTTAATACTACAAATAAAAGCAAGATATCAGCCTGTGCCAAACTTAAAAATCTAATAGAATCACGTCGCATGACTATCTATAGTCGTCCGTTGATATCAGAGCTTAAAACATTCGTAGCATCAGGTGCTAGCTATGCGGCTAAACCAGGTGAAAGCGATGACCTAGTAATGAGCCTGGTATTGATAGTGCGTATAGCACAGATCATGCAGAGCTTTGACAGCCAAGTAGACCTTAAAATGAAAGACAGCCTGGAAGACATAGTCCAGCCTATGCCTTTCTTTATATCCTAGATAAATATTACTATGAGAGAAATTAACAAAATTGCAGAAGGTCTATTTGAGAAAATCCGTGATCGTTTTGAGGATGTCAGCCTAGGTGACGATAAAGCCAAGGCCTGTAGTGATCCAGAAAAAGCACGTTTTTTCAACTTTGACTATGTTGTAGATGGTGATAACCACGGCAACATTACCATGAGCTTGATCGATGAGACCAGCTTGAAAGTCTATTTTAGCAAGAACATCAGCGATGATCTAGATAAAGAACAGAAAAAAGAATGGTACAGCTTCTTGCGTGAACTGCGTGAATTCGCCCGCAGAAACCTATTGAGCTTTGAGCCACGCGACATAACACGCTCAACATTAAAACATCGTGATATCCAACAACAAAGCAAAGCAGACAGCACATACAATAAAGATGAAGTAGTAGCTGAAAGCAAATTATATGGTACTAGCAAAAGCAGTTATGAAAAATTTGGTCCAGTGCGCATCATAGTGCGTCACAACAAACCAATCGTTGATGAAATGACAGGTGCACGCAGTCGTAATATTAACAGTGTTTATGTTGAGAATGACCAAGGTGAACGCTTTAAGATGCCATTCAAGAGCCTAACAGGTGCTCGTGCCATGGCACGTCATGTTAGTGCTGGTGGCACACCACACGATGAGCTTGGACAACATATCACTGAAATGGCACAAGAGTGTGCGAAACTAAAACCATTCCTAAACAATGTGCGCCGCAGAACATTTGAAGATGCAGATACACAATCTATGGTTGAGTCGGCATTTGAATATCACGGCCTGCTAAACAATACTCTCAAACGCATGAGTGGTAAGAAAGGTTATTCACGTTGCAAAGAACAATTCTCATCTACATCTACTGGTTATATTCCAGAAGATGATGTTAATCTAGAAGAAATGAAAGAACGCTTCATCAAGCGTGTGTTTAATGATAAAATGACAGATGCGCTACCTTTGGTGCACAAGGCTTATAATATGAAAAAAGAAAATAAATTTACAGAACAATTTGAAACTTGGGCTACAGCTATCAGCGAAGGCACCTGGGCACTACCAGAAACAGATGAAGACAAGGATAAACTGATTGACATCCTTAGCCAAGAGCTACCGGTAGGTGTTGATGCACAGAACGCAACTAATGTATTGTATAATATCTTTGGTGATGATAGTCTATTTGATGCACTAGAAGAACTTGCGGCTGTTGATCCTGAAGCAGATGCACGTGATACGATCATGGATCATCTAATGGATAAGAACCCAACTATGTATCAGGCTATATTAGATGCCATCGGTGATGAAGACACACCAGAACCAGCAGAGACAGGTAGTGAAGGTGGAGACCTAGATGAGGCATACGATCCGGCACCTGTGATCATTAACAGTAAACAAGTTGAATTAAGCAGTATTGAATTAGACGGTGTAGAGTCATGGGACCGCCCAGACTATGCTGATGCTTATGCTGTAGCAGCAGAATTTACAGATGGCACACCATTGTCAGACGACGAATTAGATGAATTAAGTGATAAGCACGGTGATGTTATCAATATGGTAGCACATGAAATGTTAGAAGGCAACACATACGGTTCGGGTGATGGCGGTATGGATGGCCAAGTTGAAGAAGCTAAAGATAAAGTAACATATGATCCTAAGACAGGCAAACTAACAGGCTGGGAACACGAAGGTGATTGGGAAAAAGCCAAAGGTAAAGACCCTGTAGGCAAAATCCATCACATGAGCGATGTTGCCCGTAAACGCACAGAAAAAATGGCAAAAGATCAAGTAAGCGAAAATGATGAAGATGAATTGAGCAATATCGAATCAATACAATCAGCAATCATTCGTAGAATCTTAAACAATATTAATCAACACAGCGAATTACTTAAGAAAGCAGGACCAGATGGTGTTATGAATGCTTCACTTGATGTAGCATCATTCCATGCACCGATGGAAGAAATAGGCTCAAGCGACGTTAGCATCATGGTCCGTGAAGTATACCGTGAAGTAGGCGTAGACTATCCAGAAGAAGAACACAGTGACCTACACGAAGCATTTAACAAGGCATTAGGCGAAGGCTACGACACACGTGATGCATATGAATTAGACGATCCAAAACATCCAGACTTTGTTAAAAACTACGAAGAATATAAAGAAAACCACCCAGACGCTAAACTAGCTGACTTTATCGCGTACCTACGCAGTAGAAAAAATGAATCTATCGCTGGTGATGATCACGTTAATAAAGATGTAAAAATGAAACGCATGGGCGCAAAAGAATTAAGTATCTCAGATAAATTTAAAATCATGCCAAGTCAAATGCAGGCCATGAAAAAAGGTGACTCAGAAAACGATTTACTACATTATAACAAACTGCAAGCAAAAAATCCAATGGCTGAAATGAAACGATTAGCAGGCTTAAAATAAGATAATATAAGAGTAATACCAAAAGGGCCCGTCGGGCCCTTTTGTTTTGGCTAAAATATCTGAAAATATCTCTTGTGGAATAAATAATTATAGCGTATTATGTATAGATGCATAACACGTTTAGGCATATTAAAGACCAACTTAAATTAAAAAGGAAATAACATCATGGCAACATCATTAGCAGAAATCCGTGCAAAGTTACAAGCATCAGAAAACCGTGGCACAGGCGGTAATTCACAAAGTGGTGGCGACAACGCTATCTACGCACACTGGAACATCCAAGAAGGCACAAACGCTCGTATTAGATTCCTTCCAGACGCAGACACAAAAAACACATTCTTTTGGGCAGAACGAGCAATGATCAATTTACCATTTGCTGGCGTTAAAGGCCAAGCAGATAGTAAACCAGTCACAGTTCAAGTACCATGCGTTGAGATGTGGGGCGAAGCATGTCCAATCTTAGCAGAAGTCAGAACTTGGTTTAAAGACACTAGTCTAGAAGAAATGGGTCGTAAGTATTGGAAGAAAAGATCATACTTGTTCCAAGGTTTTGTGCGTGAGAATCCTATCGCGGACGATCAAACACCAGCTAACCCAATTCGTAGATTTATCATTAGTCCACAGATTTTTAACTTGATCAAATCAGCATTGTTAGATCCAGAGTTAGAAAACTTACCAACAGACTACCAAGGTGGTTTAGACTTTACTGTTACTAAAACATCAAAAGGTGGTTATGCTGATTACTCAACTAGTAAATGGTCACGCAAAGAATCTGCACTAACAGCAGAAGAAGCGGCAGCTATCGACGCTCATGGCTTATACAACTTGAAAGATTTCTTACCTAAGAAACCAAGCGAAGTTGAATTAAAAGTTATGAAAGAAATGTTTGAAGCAAGTGTAGATGGTCAAGCATATGACGCAGAACGTTGGGGTAATTACTACAAACCAAGAGGCGTAACAATCGTCTCAGCTGAATCAGCTACACCCGTAGCACAAACAGCAACACCAGCAGTGGCAGACGAAGAATTTGAAACTGCACCGGCTGTGGCTGCTCCAGTGGTTACAGAAGCTGCTCCAGCGGCTCCTACAGCACCAGTTGCAACACCTCCAGCAGGTGGAACAGCCAGAGCTGAAGACATCCTAGCGATGATCCGTAACCGTCAAAAGACATCTTAATAAATACTTGAGAACACAGGGCAGGATTAGTTCTGCCCTAGTTGTCTTTATGATCGATTATAAAAAATTCAAGATAGAAAGATTGGATCCGGTTAGTCCCACATTTTGTGCGGCTAAATGGTTATCTGCAGATTTTTGGTTAGAATCCGGAACAACTAGCAGTTGTCATCTTCCGCCGCCACACAAAATTGATCTTAATAGTGTTGCAAACAATATACACACAATTAACAATACTAAAGAAAAAATAAATCAAAGATCTCAAATGCTCGAAGGTAAAAAACCCGAAGGGTGTTCTAATTGTTGGCAAGTTGAAGAAAAAAACTCCGAAGCTATTACTGAACGTATAGTGACCAGCTATGATAATTATAGCGATAGAGATTTTACTACATTAGATCTATCGGTCGATCAAGTCCCCAAGATTATCACAGTGGCGTTTGACAGTTTGTGTAATTTTACATGTTCATACTGTGATGCAGGATCAAGTTCAAGTTGGGCAACTGATTTAAAAATTAATGGTCCTTTTAAAGGAATAGTAGGAGACAGTAGAAATACCTATCAGCGGCTAGGAAAAAAAGATAAATTATCTAATTTAGAATATAATTTTATATTAAACAAATTTACAGATTATGTAATGGCCAATATGTCAGATATTGAATATATTAGGTGTTTGGGCGGCGAGCCGCTGTTCAGCCAAAACTTTTGGAAATTCTTAGATACGATATGTCAGCAAGACTGTTCTCAATTAAATCTAATCATAGTTACCAATTTGAGTGATACTAGTCGTATTAAAAAGATATTAAATTATCGCTCAAAATTTAAAAGTATCGAATTTAATGTAAGTATAGAAAATATCGGAGATCGTGCAGAATTTGTTAGGTCTGGGTTAGATTGGCAGGTATTTGAAAGTAATTTACACTTATTATTGGGATCTGATGTAGAAATAAAATTATTAAGCACAGTGGGATTACTAGCATTAGACGGATTAAATGATTTTTTAAATTGGTATAAAATATATGATACTAGAATAAAATTGGATATGTTTAGATTACGATATCCCATTTTCCAAGCGCCGCAGGTATTACCATCTAATTTGAAAAAACATTATGGTCAAATATTAGATCGTTGGATAACCTTGAATCCTCAAGGTAGTAAAACTTCACCTCATCTGAGCGAACAAATTAAAAATATAGTGACAATCTTAAATGATGACTGTATAATATATAATAACGTTGATGTAGATGTATTAAGGACGAGCGCAAAACAATTTTATAAAGAATATGCAGTAAGACACAAGCATAGTATTAAAGACATTTTTAGTTCTGAAATGTCTGATTGGATTTTAAATTAAAGGAAAAACGTCATGGCAAAACCATTTGATATATCAAAATTTAGGAAGTCAATCACCAAAAGCATTGATGGCTTGGGTATTGGCTTTAACGATCCTACAGATTGGATCAGCACTGGCAACTACACATTAAACTACTTACTATCTGGTAACTTTGAAAGAGGTATTCCGATGGGTAAAGTTACTGTGTTTGCAGGTGAGTCGGGCGCAGGTAAATCATTTATCTGTAGTGGTAATATCGTAAGACACGCACAAGAGCAAGGCATTTATGTAATCTTAATCGATACAGAAAACGCACTTGATGAAGCATGGTTACACGCACTTGGTGTAGATACTACAGAAGACAAACTACTTAAACTTAATATGGCTATGATCGATGATGTGGCAAAAGTTATCAGTGACTTTGTTAAAGAGTATCGCACCTTACCAGAAGAAGACCGTCCTAAGGTCCTGTTTGTATTAGACAGTCTAGGTATGATGTTAACTCCAACAGACGTTAATCAATTTGAAGCAGGTGAGATGAAAGGTGACATGGGCCGTAAACCTAAAGCACTTACAGCACTTGTTCGTAACTGTGTAAACATGTTCGGTACATTGAATCTTGGATTAGTTTGTACCAATCACACCTACGCTAGCCAAGATATGTTTGATCCAGACGATAAGATTTCAGGTGGTCAAGGCTTTATCTACGCTTCAAGTATTGTAGTAGCTATGCGTAAACTTAAACTTAAAACAGACGCTGATGGTAACAAGACTACGACAGTCAACGGTATCCGTGCTGCTTGTAAGATCATGAAAACACGTTATGCTAAACCTTTTGAGTCAGTACAAGTTGAGATTCCATATGAAACTGGTATGAGTCCATACAGCGGATTGACAGACATGTTGGAAGCTAAGAGCTTGTTGACAAAAGAAGGTAACAGTTTAGTTTATACCTTTGCTAATAAAACAACTATTAAACAATTCCGCAAAGCATGGGAACGTAATGAAGATGGTTGTTTAGATAAAGTTATGAAAGAATTATCATCTAATGTAACCTTACTAAGCACTGAGTCAAAAGTAGTCGAAGAAACAGAAGAGGAGATAGCAGAATGAGTGTTGAATTAGATATTGCTAGTGAAGTTTGGCTTACTTGTAAAGAGTATATCAATCCCAAGGATCGCCAAGCAGCCGCTGATCATGTTATCAGTGTTGCCGCTGATCACAATATCACTGAAAGTGAGCTTAAAACCTTTGGTGGAACTGATGCTTATCTAGGTCGTGCTGTTAAAGAGTATCTTGGTGATGAGGAAGATGAAGCGATCGCCGATGAAGAAAATGACGGTGATGACTATTAATGTCTGATAAGTATTTCCCTATTAGGACTGCTACATCGTGCCAATTAAAATGGGCCTGGAGCACTATTTTTCTTAATAGCGGAGTTACCAGAAGTTGCCATAGAACTGCAGAATCTGAACTAACATCTGAAAACTTTTTTAATTTCCATAATACACCTTTAAAATTATCTGATCGAAAAAATATGTTAGATGGTGAGTGGCCTGAAACAAGTTGTAGTTACTGTCGAGAGATCGAAGAAGCCGGCGGATTTAGTGATAGGATGCGTCAACAGACTATTCCAAATTTAACTCCTGTAGAGATTGAAATGGATCCGGGGGCTATATTAACTTCACCTAGTATAGTTGAAGTATATTTTAATAACGCTTGTAATCTAGGGTGCTTATATTGCGATGCGAGTTTTAGTTCAACAATCGAAACCGAGAATAGAGAATTTGGTAATTTTGAAAGTCATGGAATTAAAATTATCCCGTCACCTGATCATTTTAAAGATTTAGTTCCTCTTTTTTGGCAATGGTTCCCTGAGGGCTTTCCAAAAGTTAAAAGACTGCATGTGCTAGGAGGAGAACCATTTTATCAGAAAGAATTTGATAAATTATTAGATATGATTGAGGAAAATCCCAATCCCGAATGTGAACTTAATATAGTTACAAATTTGATGGTTCCAAAAAAACGCATTGAAGAATTTATCAATAGATTTAAAAAATTGTTAACAGCAAGAAAACTTAAACGAGTGGATATTACCTGTAGTATTGATTGTTGGGGGCCTGAACAAGAATATGTTAGGTGGGGGATTAAACTTGATCCGTGGGAAGAAAATTTTAAATTGTTATTAGATAATAAATGGTTGTATTTAAATATCAATCAGACTATATCTGCACTAACTATTAAAACTATGCCAACATTATTAAATAAACTTGCTACTTGGCGAAAAGATAGGAAAATTGGCCATTGGTTTAGCGGCGTTACTCCTGGCCCAAGTTATCTCAAAGGAGAGATCTTTGGCAAAGAAGAATTTGTAGATACAGCAGAAGAGATATTAAAATTAATGCAAATGGTTACTGACGAAGATAAATCAGCGTATCAATATATGGACGGAATCTTAAAACAAATATTAGCAACAGAACAGAATTTAGAAGAGATCACAAAATTATTAGTATATCTCAATGAGAAAGATAGAAGAAGAAACACCAATTGGCAACAAACGTTTCCGTGGTTAATTAAATATGAGGCATTATGTGGTATTCAAAAGTAGTAGCTAGTCTTAATTCAATACCTGATTTCATTCAACACTATGAACAGGAATTAGAAGAAGCACGACGAGAAGTTGCTGTCTATGGTAACATAGAGAAAAATCTCGCTGGCCTGCCCGGTATAACTGAGCGTCGCTTTAATCAACTACAAGAGGTTGAGGCGGTGCTCAATTATCTTAATATTAAACTGCGTAAGATACGTAGGACACACTTCCAAAAATATCTAGAAAACTATCAAAGAGCATTGACGTCACGTGACGTAGAAAAATATGTTGATGGTGAAGATGAAGTTATCGACTTTGAGACCATCATCAATGAAGTAGCCCTGCTACGTAACAAATGGTTAGGTATCATGAAAGGTCTGGAAAGCAAGAACTTTATGCTTGGGCACGTTACACGCTTGAGAACAGCAGGTATGGAGGACGCATCAATTGGCTAACAGGCACGCAACACATATATTAGAAACAATTCGCCAATACGATACGTTCTTAGAAAGCCTACGCACGGTCGCCGACATGGGTTGCGGAGTTGGTGAGGACGTTCATTGGTGGGCAACCTTAGAAAATTATGAAGATCCTCCCCAGCCATATAATTTTAATGTGTTTGCAGTAGACAAGGACCCGGCTAAAATAGCTCAAGTTCCTACCCTTAAAAATATCAATAAAATATGTGATATATATGATAAAGAAAATCTATTTCCTATTAGCATAGACCTAATGTGGGCACACGATAGTCTAAACTACAGCACAGATCCATTAAAAACTCTGCGTATGTGGAACAGCTATATGACTACCAACGGTATGTTGCTGATATCTATCCCGCAATATAACGGAGTTGAGTATAATAGATACTACAGCAGGACTTATAATGGTTGCTATTTTAACTACACTCCTACTAGTTTGATTTATATGTTAACCGTCAATGGATTCGACTGCCGAGATGCTTATCTACTAAAGAAATTTGGTGACCCATGGATACAGATGGCAGTGTATAAATCAGACGTGCCGGTAATGGATCCAGAAACTACTAACTGGTATGACCTAGCAGACAAAAATTTGCTACATCCTAGCATAGTATCTAGTATCAACACACACGGGTATTTGAAACAAGAAGAGATCGTCATGCCGTGGTTAGACAAAGAAAACTATTTCATTGACTATGTTAGCCAATGGGCACCTGCACCAGGAACTGAAAATCTTACTCCTACAGTTGATGGGGTGTTCAACGAAACAACGCAGTCGACTGAAATTACTATCAAGCAAAGAGCCGCAGTGACTAAAGAAACACAGTTACTTAAACCTTTAAAAGTTAATTCTACCCCCCCTCCAAGAAAAAGCTATAAATCAAAATGATCAATCGAGTAGTATTATGTACCGGTGGGTTTGACCCATTGCATTCAGGACATATAGAATACTTAAAATCTGCTAAGTCTTTAGGTAATGTTCTGATAGTAGGAGTCAACAGTGATGCTTGGTTAACACGTAAGAAAGGTCGTGCGTTTATGCCCGGTCCGGAACGTGTTACTATCCTCGAGAATCTTAAGTTTGTTGACGGAGTCATCTTGTTTAATGACGACGATGACACTGCCTTAGAAGCCATACACAATGTTAAAGATCTATATCCCAATAGCCAGATCATATTTGCCAATGGTGGCGATCGCACACAAGATAACATTCCAGAGATGGCGATCAAAGATGTGGAGTTTGCGTTTGGGGTTGGTGGCGAAAATAAAAAGAATTCAAGTAGTTGGATATTAGAAGAATGGAAAGCACCTAAGACTATACGTCCATGGGGCTACTATCGTGTCTTGCATGAAGTACCTGGCACTAAAGTTAAAGAGTTGACTATAGAATCCGGGCAGAGTTTAACCATGCAACGACATTATGATCGCACAGAAGAATGGATGATCGCTGATGGGCGTTGTATGGTTGAACAATATACATTGCCGTCAAACCAATTAATTCAAAAACCGTTGGTTAAACATCAAACACATCACATCAGCGTCGAACAATGGCATAGATTGTTTAATCCCTACGATATGCCTTGCAAAATAGTTGAAATACAATACGGAATAGACTGCAACGAAGATGATATAGAACGTAGATAAATACTATATCATGAAAATTAGCGAATTAAAACTACAAGAAGCCAAGGGATTTTTTGGTCGTCGCCCAGGCGATCCATATGTGCATACCGATGGTATTACTGCTGAATTCAAGCAGGTAACCCCTTTTCCTCCCCCAGGTCAAGCCGCATATTCTAGCGCAGAAGAACGCGATCAGAATATCGCTAATCTAGAAAAGAAAGTGCTTAAAGATAAGATACAATGGGTTAATAATCCAGGTAATAACAAAGCATTTGCAGTAGCACAATTACAGACCAGCGATGGTGATGCTGTTTATTGGGGTCGTTATATTAACACCACACAAGGTGTGCTAACAGGTAAATGGGCTAATAATGAAATACCCTCAGGTTGGAAACTAAACACGGCAACATCACAAAAACTAGCCACAGGCTATGACCCACAAACCTTAGTGGGTGTAGGTACTAGCTTTCCTAATATTGATCAAGCCTTGGTTACTATCAAAGGCAAACTAACAAACGTTCAACATGAACAACAATTAACACAGGCCTTAGATGCAGTCCGTCAAGGGCAATTACCAGTATTCCAGGGTATGGCTAGCCAGATGCCAGCACTGCGTGATTACTTTGGTGAGATATTAACTCCTGTTGCTCTAGCCAGTGGTGTTATTGGTGGTGACGCTGATCTAGCACGTAAAGACGTATTAGGTTCACCATATGCAAAATGTAAAGTGCGTTGGCCAATGAGTAAAACACACAACTTGGTCGACAGCGTATTCCAATCAGCCAAAGGTGCAGATCTCGGCATCAGTAGTAAAGGCGGCAACGGTGCTAAAGCCAGTGCTAAGAATATCTATGATGCTATCGAAAAAGCAAGAACTACCAGTCCAGATCTAATAAAAACTTATAAACAAGTAGTCAGCATGATTAATATTATCAACTCATTGACGGCTATAGATGCACCACTTGAACTAGGTGTAACATTTGGCATTATTGATGCACGTACCGCGGAAGATTGCCGTAATATGATTAATGTTGGTACTAATAAATTGCCTAGCAGATATGCTAAATTATGCAGTAACTATGCCGCAGATACAACTAACAAGAACTACAATGCTGGTCTACACCTATTAAGTAGCGTGGCCAAATACGTAGCTGATCGATTAAATGCCATGCCAAAGATGAGCAAAGGTATGCAGGCATTCATGAATCAATCTAGTATCGTTCAAATCTACCTCGATATGAAAGTCCAAGGTCAAGATGCAGTGGTTACTGGATTCCGTTCAGTCTACCCACCAAACTTTGAAGGCACGATGCTAATCGATGCTGGTAAGAGTTATTACGCAACAATGAAGCCTAGTAAATTTGCCTTTGGGTTCAAATAGCATATAAATACACAAAATAAGGATAGTCAATTATGTCACAATTACGAGTAGTAGCAAATATCAGTAAAGGTAGCTTATTAACTGGATCGGCCTGGGTAGACTTATTGTTTGGTGGCACTACAGTGGTAGAACGTGCAGAAATTACAGCTCGATTTAATGTAGACCCTAATCAAGTAACTCCGGATCCTATAGAATTTACTGTTGATTATGACACTAATGATTATGTTACATTAACGGTTATTAATAGACCGGAAACCATTGGCCCAATACAAACTTATCATGTGGATTTTTATTTAGATGATCAACAGGTGTATTTAAATTGGCAAACAGCGATTAAAGGTAAACCCGCACGTTTTGGTGGACAATCTAATATAACTATTACTAATCCATATATAAGAGACACATCTTATCCTGGTTGGTGCGGTATTCCTGATATTAGCCCCGGTATGAGTATCACTTGGGGATTACCAGATTTAATTAACGCTGTCTTTAAGACAGCTGAATGATTACACGCATATTTCCCATTGGCCCCAGTCGGATCAATGAGGCTGCAATTACTTTAAATTTTGATCACAATCTCAAGCCATATCCCGATAAGACTTATATAATCAGTCCCTATCCGCAACATAAAATCGACAGCGTATTCGCTGAATTTGATTTAGATCCGTCTAAGTATATTTTATTAGATGATCTTTATTTTGAAAACTATTATGATCTAAGTCGTTATAAACACAATAATTGGTATTATCAACAGGCATTGAAACTCTGTGCATTTGATCATTTTGACAGTGATTATTTTTTGCTACAAGACTGCGACCAGGTCCCTCTTAAACAATTTGATTTTTTTGTAGATAGTAAGTTAAACTTTAAAGCAGAAAATCTTTGGAACCCGTATCAGGAATTGTATGCTGAGATGGTAGAGAAACTTACAGGGTTAACACGGGTATTAAATTACAGTCTTGTAAACGAACTCATGCCCTACAGTAAACAAGATTGGAATGAATTAAAACAACTATTAGAAGAACGTAGTCAATGCAGTTGGTTAGATGCTATTCCTAATATAAGAGAATTAGGTGAACCTAAATGGTTTAGTGAATTTGAACTATTGGGTATATATAAAACCAACCAACCCTCCGGTTGGACCTACTACAATGCTGTCCCGCAACCAGCTATCAATACCTGGGAAGATTTTTATGCTATTGATTGGTCTGAACAAGATACGGTAAAATTCCTTACCCAACCATTGAAATATATAAATTTAATTGACGCATTAAAAGTATTAGCACACCTTAAAACACCAAGATTCGATGGGTAAATTAAAATCTAAATAAAATATTCCAGGATTATCAATTTGTGTCCCTGGATTCCAATAGTTATTATCAAATTCTTTCGGTGGATCAACCAGATCGTTAGAATGAATATGATAAAATCTGCTTGCCTTGAATAGATTATTTTTATCAATATATAGGTAATTTATTTCAATATCGTCAATTTCACTATCTATTAGAGGTTTATTCCTCCATAGTATCGATAATTCGTTAGAATCGATACAATCAACTACAGTGTCAATAGATATAAAAAACATAGTTTCATTTTTATAAATGTCAAAATGTTCTCCATGATTGACTATTTCGAATGGATATTGTATCTTATTACAGAAAATTTTACAATCAACAGTGGTTATTTTTTCTATTGATTTTAACATGATCCTAATAGGGGTGATCATTTAATACAAACCCCAGTGATATTATACATTGGCTCGTTGCCGAGATTAATTGTAGAATACTGATATATATGCCCTCGTTGTATATAGGCTTTGCCTACTTGAGGTTCAAAATATCCAACATTGGCAGCAGCAAAAAATCTATTTTTAACTTGATTCAATGGAATCCAATATAATGTATAATCTTCCTGATCCATTGATCCGGGTATGTTGAAATGTGGTCCCCAATAACCCATGGGGTCAATTCGCACCAACATGACCCAACGCCATTGTTTACCAATTGGTGCCAATACATTCTTAAATGGTTCGTATTCTGGCAACCACTCTAATATAGGATTTTCTATGATAGCTCCGGGAAACATCTTTTGATAATGATCATGTGCTGGAACGCCATTGACATTACATAGGTCTTTAGAATATAATTTACCTGTATGGTCATCAATATACCAGCGATATTTCTTTCGTATACGAGGGGGGATATCTATGGTTTTTGCTAGATCGTGCATGACCTTGAGATCATTGGAGTTAATGCTAAACACCGACTCAAAGAAATGATTATCGGATTCCTCTAATTTAGGTAAGTGCTGGAAGAACTTAATTGTCTGGCGATCAATCATTGAATACTATATTAGAAAAATCACAGCAGGCACGATGTAATACTCGTCCGGGCATACCATCAAACCGCCAGCGTTTATGAATACCTAGCCATTGCTCAGATATAACAACATCACCATCAGACCAATCATGATGATACATATATTTTTCTTGTAACATATGATCACGTAATTTTATTAAAATTGGTAGGCTTTGTTCTTCTGTTAATCCTACAAAGTTACGGAACTGTAAGAATGGAAAAAATAATCCGGTCTTACGTCCGATGTTAGTATGCACTAAACTAGGATTATAATATTCATTAAAATCTTCTGGCTTGCCAAAATTAATTTCAGAATAACTACCTTGACGGAACCCACATACCATTTTAAGCTCTTTAATTTCTTCTTTAAACGCAGGATCTAAATCATCATAACTCATGATATTATTAATCCAACTAGTTCTAGATCCGACAGTACCTTTAACACCAAATAACCATACGATAGGCATACGATGTTCCATGCCAGGGCGATTACAGTGCCAATCCAAATCACTGACATGACCAAATAGTCCAGGTTCACCGTGTTCATCTAATTCACCTGTGACACGCAATACTTCCGTGTCACTACCGGGGACAAAGAAATGTTTCCACGGCGCTTGGTCAACTGCGAATAATGTATTTTCTACATTACCAAACATATGACAAATGCGCACTTCGTCTTCAACTGTTAAATGCGCTTGATTCTTGGCGATGATAACAGTATTAGTCGCTAATAGATTACCGAGTATATTGATGTCTTCTTGAGTAGCAGTAGCAAAGTCATAGTCTTCGAGAATGACAGTCCACCCATTTTCATGTAAAGTGTATTTCATATTAAGCGGCTAATGCCAACCCTTCAGTAGCGATCTTCATCATAGTCATGCGTTCTTGACGTTGGATATTATACGGCTCTTGATAGAATGGGGTATAGTTACCTGCAATAATATCATAATCAAATTGTATACGTAGTCCTACACGATTTGGACTGATGCCATCATTTTCAATCTTGCGATTGTGGACAGTGATACTGTTGTCAAAGATTAAGATATCTTTATCACGTTGATACCAATGTTCATACATATATTCTGGTTGTATGACTTCACCCCAGATACGATCGTATAGTTTAGTAGATTCTTCTTTGCTCATACCTTTAAAATAGTCAAACGTAGTAGCTGGTAAGTGTAGACCTTTGATACCACCCGGGCTATTGATTACCAATGGAACTTCACCGTTTGGAATCGGACATTGATTATTATTATAGAATTGCTCTTGTTCTTCTTTAAGCACAGGATTAAGGCTTAACGGTCGATAGTTATTAACAGTGATCAATTCATCTAGTTCGCTACGGAATGCTTCTGACTGTTTCTCATACCAATCAACTGTGGTAGCGAACCCTGTGCAACTACCTTGCATCGATTCCCAACCCATTAATGCTACACCGGGAGTGAACGCTGGATCAGCACATTCATTGCTGTGCCATTTGAGTTCGCCATTATCAAAAATACCCAATGGTTCGCCTTTGTCATTTAGTTTACCTGTAACACGCACCATACCAGGACGACGTTTATCTATCTGCCATAATCGACCTAGACGCATTTCGTTCTTGTCACCGTCATCTAATAGATTATTCATGACTAGTTCTTTAACAGGTTTGCCATATTTTAGGTAAAAGTTCAGCGGGCGGCTATAACGTGGTGTGCCCCATTGTTTGAATAGATCGTAATATGTATCGTAATTTAAATCATTACCGCGTATAATTGTAACCAATGATTCTAAATGGATTTTACCAATTTCCATCCATTCTTCGTGTGAAATATTTGCTAGGTCTACGTCATCGATATAAACACCAAAGCGTCCTAGACCAGGGATCTTACTGACTTTCATTTAAAGTTCTCCTATTAAACTATATTATATACTAATCAAAATAATATTGCTAGTGAAGAACTCACATACGACATTAACGGGCCCACGCATTTAAGACATAGAGGTCGGTTAATTCGACGTCGATACTGAAGATCGGCGTTGCAATATTATTTATATCAATAGATGGTTGACTATACGTTTATTCTACTATATAATTAGAACTATGTCAAATCCTTTAATCTTCTTAGGCACTTGTGCCAACATCATACGTTATAAAGATGCTGCCGAGCGCCAAGGCCTAACAGTTGCGGGCATATTAGACAGCGACTGGTATGGAAATAAACAAGAGTTCCAAGGTATCCCCATACTAGACTCTGAAACTAATATACTCAAATATAAAGACACGCACGATTTCTTTATAGCAACTAACTGGAGCATTGATCCTAATCATCTGCGCGATACCGGTAAACGTAAAATGTTTATTAATCTCGTGCGTGAACAAGGTATATCATGTATCAATATCATTGACCCGACTAGCTACATAGGTACCGGAACAATAGTTGGTCAGGGAGTTTATATTGCTTACTGTGCTATGATCGAACCCGGAACTACCCTTAAAGATTTTTGCCAGGTGCATGATTTTGTAGGATTGGCACACGGAACCATAGTAGGAAAAAATACTATCATCCAACGTCAAGCAGGGTTACATGCAGATATTGGTGATGATGTATATATTGGCATGTGGGTCAAAGCCTATAAGCCAGGACTGTTAAAAATAGGCAATCGTGCAATTATCAATCCTAGTTTATATGTTGCCCGTGATGTTGCTGAAGACGAGCAGGTGAGACTAACCAAAGACAGTATCAAAATTTATCAACACGGTATCAAGATAGAATAATCTATAGTAATATAACTGCAATCTTAGATCGCTAAATAAAAACGTGGCTTTTATGCATCTGAATTTAATTCTGTGGCATTTTTGCAACAATTTAATAACTGAGGAAACACAATGAAAAAAAGTTTAATCGCAACACTTATCGCTGGCCTAGCATTCAGCGGTGTAGTAATGGCTGAAGGTAGCTATGTAAAATTAGAAGGTGTTCACTACAATTACACTAACAAACCAAACGACAAAAACGGTTTCAATTTACAAATTGGTACTGATGTTGGCTATGGCGTTAAGTTAGATGCTAAGAATGAATTCCGTGTTGAAGAAAACTCACACAAATCATCAAACCGGTTAGAACTTGGCGCAACATACGAAGCTCGAGTATGGGACAAACTAAGTGCTAGCGTTCGTGGTTCAATCGGCGAGAAATATGCCGATGACACAAACTATGGTTACTATACTGTAGAACCAGGTCTTTCATATGCAATCAATGACGCATTGAAAGTTAAAGCATCATACAGATATCGTGATGCATTTAGCGACAGCCATGCAGATCGCACAAACACTTACAAAGTAGGTGCTGATTATGATCTAAACAAAACTACTTACCTAACAGGTAGTATTGGTCGCACAACTGGTGATTCAGAATACACAAGCATCCAAGGTGGTGTTGGTATTCGTTTCTAATCCAATATTTGGATGATAAAAAAGGCTATTTAGGTAGCCTTTTTTGTTGACTTTTTTATCTAAACCTGCTACTATTATAAGGTAATAATCTTATAAGAGGAAACAACATGTTTGATTCAATTGAAATTCGTAAAGTAACAAATGGATTCGTAGTGATCCTAACACAAGAAGATGAAACCAGTGAGTATGTTTTTGATACTAGCCGCAAAGCTATCAAGTTTATCAAAGAATACGTAGAAACCAAGGTTGCACGCACAGTAGCAGACCGAGTAGAAGCATAATTTTTATGCCTATTTTGATATGAATAAATATCAAAAAGCAGTAAAATTCAACGAAAACTGGAGAAATCAATGTCAAAAACCGTCTTAGTGACTGGCGGTGCGGGTTTTATCGCACACCACGTTATTGAAAACATTTTAAGAAATACCGATTGGAACGTAGTCAGCTTAGACAGACTAGACTTCTCGGGCAATCTAAATCGACTATCAGATATGATGGCTGATTTTGATGCAGAAACCAAAAAGCGTGTGAAGATCGTATTCCATGATCTACGTGCAGAACTTAATCCAATGGTAGCCAGAGATATCGGTGATGTGAATTATGTCCTACATCTAGCCGCTGGTAGCCACGTTGATCGCAGTATTGAATTCCCCATGGAGTTTGTCTGGGACAACGTAGTAGGCACAGGTCATATCTTAGAGTTTAGCCGTAAACTAAAAAATCTAGAACGTTTCATCTACTTCTCAACAGATGAAGTATTTGGCCCAGCACCCAACGGTGTTAACTATGCTGAACGTGATCGTTATAATTCTAGCAATCCATATTCAGCGACCAAAGCCGGCGGTGAAGAACTTGCTGTGGCATTTGAAAACACCTACAAGATGCCTATCTACATCACACACACTATGAACGTGTTTGGTCAAAGACAACACCCAGAAAAGTTTATCCCCATGTGTATCCGTAAGGTTAACGATGGCGATGCTATCACCATCCACAGTGACAGCACACGCACTATTCCGGGTAGTCGTTTCTATATCCATGCGGCAGATGTAGCAGACGCTATGATGTTCTTGCTGGGATTAGACTCAACTAAACTAGAAGCAGACTACGGTGATGCTAAATGTCCTAAGTTCAATCTAGTAGGCAAACAAGAAATTAATAATTTACAACTAGCACAGATTATCGCTGATGCGCAAGGAAAAGAATTGAAGTATGAAATGGTAGACTTCCATAGCTCACGCCCGGGACATGACTTGCGTTATGCTCTCAGCGGTGACTACATGCGCAGTTTAGGTTGGGAACCTAAGGTTAGTTTAACAGAACGTATCGGTGAAGTAGTAGACTGGACATTAAAAAATGACCGTTGGCTACGTTGCGAATAAAGGACGACTATGAAAAATATCGTATTACTAACATCAGCAGTTTATACCAACTATGGAATCTACAATCCACAGGATCGTATCAAGCAGACATTAGAAACAGCCAAGAGTGCTAAGAAATATATTCCTGGTGCAGTGATCATTCTTGTAGACAACAGCAAAGTTGATGTGCAGAATGATACCAGCGCAGAGTTTGAAGAACTGATCGATACCGTTGACTATTATATTGACAACAGTGACGACAATGATATCAAATACTTCCACAACAATGTTACCAACTATGATATTGGTAAGAACGCCATGGAGGCTCTAGGTATGATGAAGGCCCTGACATTTATCGCTGGTGACGACAAACTTAAAGATGAGATCAAAGATGCTGATCGAGTTTTTAAACTCAGCGGTAGGTATCAAGTCACTGACAAGTTTGATATCGCCAAGTTCAGCAATGAGAATACCAAAGACAAATATGTGTTTAAGAAGGCTCAACCAAGTTGGATCAACCCAGCTGACACTGGTGTAAACACGCTGTTACAAACTCGTCTATGGTCATTTACTCCTGCCATGCTATTAAACGCCATGCAGTTGTATAAAGATATCATCGAAACCATGGTTAGATTGTTTAACGAAGGCAAGTATATCGACAATGAGCATGCTATGAGCAAATTCATTCCAAGAGACATGCTAGTTGAAGTTGAAACAGTAGGTCTGCAGGGTAATATCGCTCCCAATGGCATGATGATCATTGATTGATGAAAAAAGTATTGATCCTAGGTGGTGCAGGCTACATTGGAACTAGACTCAGAGAAGTCCTAAGGAAAAATCATTTTGTCAAGACTAATGACATCTGTTGGTTTAACTATGATGAGACCAGTGACCGTAGAGACTATCAAAAACTTTCTCGTAAAGAACTAGCAGAGTTTGAAGTGGTCGTAGTCCTAGCCGGACACTCGAGTGTACCAAGTTGTAATGGCGCACTGCCCGGACCTTGGTTAAACAATGTCACTAACTTTACTAACCTACTAGACAAACTAGATATCAGTCAATTGGTAATCTATGCTAGTAGTGCTAGTGTATATGGTAACAGTGCGCCAGGTGAGCGACACAAAGAAACTAACAAGATATTTGTGCCTGTAAACAACTATGATGTTACCAAGTATGCGCTAGACCAACAGGCAACAATAGCAAACCTAGTAGGCAAGAAAGTAATAGGATTAAGATTTGGCACAGTCAATGGATATAGTGCTAACCTACGTGTTGATGTGATGATCAATAGTATGTATCACAGTGTGCAGAATGGCACAGGTATACAGGTAAGTAACAAGCAAATCAGTCGTGCTATGTTAGGTATAGAAGATCTATGCCGTGCGGTAGAACGTTGTATTGAACAACCAGTGCCAGGTATCTATAACCTAAGCAGTTTTAATGCCACGGTCGGTGAGATAGCCCAAGCAGTTAGCAGGAAACTTGGTGCCGACATCGTAGACAAGGGTAACACTGCCAATGCCTATGACTTTGCATTAGATACAACTTTGTTTGAACAGACATTTAATTTTGAATTTAAAGAAACAACAGATACGATATTAAATGGATTGATAGAACACTATGGAGAAAGTCAGCCACAGTGGAGAGACAAATATATAATTTATAATTGGGAACCCGAACATGCAAGACGCTAAACAACTCGACGAATGCTTATGCTGTGGCAGTGGACGACTAAAATTAGTCCTAGACTTAAACGAGCAACCACTAGCTAACAGCTTTAAAAAAACAGCAGAGGAAGATGAACCAACATTCCCATTACGCTTAAATATCTGCGAAGACTGCACACACCTACAACTAAGTCATGCAGTAGATCCAGATTTATTGTTTAAGAACTATCTATATGTGAGTGGCACAAGTCAAACACTGCGTGACTACTTTGATTGGTTCGCTCGAGAAACATTAACTTATGTGCCAGATGCTACGTCAGTATTAGACATCGCATGTAATGATGGTAGTCAACTTAACAGTTTCAAAGCATTGGGCTTGAAGACCTATGGTGTTGACCCCGCTGAAAATCTACATCCATTGAGTTCAGCTAATCATGATGTGGTATGTGATTACTTCACAGACAAATATGCCTATCACTATGGTAGTAAGAATTTAGATATCATCACTGCACAAAACGTTTTTGCTCATAATAGTTACCCACTAGAATTCCTTAAACAGTGTAAAGAGATCATGCATGATACTAGTGTGTTGTTTATCCAGACTAGTCAAGCAGACATGGTAAAGAATAATGAGTTTGACACTATCTATCATGAGCATCTAAGTTTCTTTAATGCTAGTAGTATGAGCGCATTGGCTCAGCGTGCTGGGCTATTCTTAGTAGATATCCGTAAGACACCGATCCATGGTAACAGCTATATGTTTGTGTTTAAGAAAACAGCTGAAGATACTAGTAAGGTTGATGCAGTGCTAGCAGAAGAACATGCTCTAGGCCTACAAGATATGAATACCTATCTGGCCTATGCTGATCGTGCCGCTACTATCGTAGAAGATCTTAAACAGACTATCATGCACTATCGCACATTAGATTATCTGATCGTGGGCTACGGCGCGGCTGCCAAAGGCAATACCTTATTGAACTTTGGTGAAATACATCTTGATTATATTATCGATGATAATCCACTTAAACAAGGATTATATAGCCCAGGCATGAGCACACCTGTTGTGCCTATCGCTAAACTAGATGAATATGCCGACGTTAAAGTAGCATTCGTGCCATTGGCTTGGAATTTCTTTACAGAAATCCGTAAGAATATTAAAAACAAACGTGATCGTGAAGGTGATGTGTTTATTAGATATTTTCCAACTATTAACGTTGAGTAAATATATGTATGAAAACAGTAATTTGCCATTTCTACAACGAAGAATTTTTATTGCCCTGGTGGCTGAACCATCATAGATCTATATTTGATCACGGTATAATGATCAACTATCATTCGACTGACCGTAGCGTAGAAATCATCAGAGAGTTATGCCCCACGTGGGAAATACGCTATAGCCGCAATATAGATTTCCATGCAGAAAAAATAGACCTTGAAGTCATGGATTACGAACAGCAAATTTCAGGGTGGCGCATGTCCTTGAATGTTCCTGAATTTTTATATGGTAACACTGATCATATAGATCATGAACAACACGAAATACAAGACGTTGAATACCCCGAGAACTTCCATTTCCATATAGGTAACTATGTGTTTGTAGACATGGAAGATACAACCAAACATCCTCCACATGTATATCACGATCGACCACTGCACGAACAAAGGTATTGGGGATATGTTGAGACTAGTTCGGCCGGAAGTATATCACTTCCTGGCAGCACCAGACGATTACCACGCAGCATACACAACTATCCAAGGAAATATCCTGACTATGGTCGGCATTTTCCAGACACTAAACCCGACTTTGATGATCTTGTGATTTTCTACTACGGTTGGGCTGATATCAGTGAACTAGGGTTAAAAAGGAAACTACAGGTCAAAGCTAAACTTGGTGGACAGTTTGTGGGCTGTCACCATGACAGAACTCGAGAACAAATGTTTGAACAATACAGAGTAGATCAACAGCCACAGGCAGTAGATCTCAGAGAAACCATGCGACCGATACTAGAACATAATCATAGGATAACAGGACAATACTTTTAACATGGATCAATATGAATACAAATATAAACAAGAACATTTAAAATACATCTTTGAACAGCAACACGAAGTCCAAGTATCCCAAGACCTTAAAATGTATGCAGATCTATCCATGCATGAGTTCAATCAATTTAAAGATCATATAGGCAATCCAAAACTAGTATTTGAAGCTGGCGCAGGTGTAGGCCGCGGTAGTGTTTTCTTAAATCACCTATTGACTGATGATAGTGTAGAGTATATACTAGCTGATAGGACTGGATGGCAATGGAACAAAGCTCCAAACTGTGATCCCGAAAATGAAGACTTTTATAATGACCTAGCATTAACCGCTGATTTTTGTGAGCTCAACGGCTTAAAGAAATTTAGGACTTTTGATACGGAATCTGATGATTGGGCAACGTTGCCTGAAGTTGATTTGATTTTTAGTTTGTGTGCTTTTGGTATGCATGTTAGTATTGAACGTTATATTGATCGTTTGATCAGCATAGCTAAACCAACCGGCACTATGATATTTGGCACTAGACATGAAAACTATGGTCCCGATATCTTCAAGGATAGATTTGAGCAGGTGATCTTTATACCAGGACCAAAACCTCAACCTTGGAAGATAGATACCAAAGCCGGAGAAATATTTTTCCCACAAGAAGATTGGTTAATACTAAAGAATCCATTAAAATGAAAAAAACGATATTATGTCATTTCTACAATGAAGAATACATGCTACCATGGTTCCTTAACCATCACAAGCAGATATTTGATCATGGAGTGATGATTGATTATCATTCAACTGATCGTAGTCGAGAAATAATCAAAGAAATCTGTCCTACTTGGGATATAGTGATGTCTCGGAATCCCAACTTCCAAGCTGATCAGATCGATTACGAAGTCATGGATATTGAAAAGAGCTTAGAGGGTTGGCGCATCTGTCTTAACGTGACAGAACTGATGATTGGCGACTATAGTATCTTAGATAACAATCTGGGACAGCACCTATTACCTAGTATGTTCTTTGTTGACTGCGATAGAGACAGATCAGTAACACAAGATCTGCCGTTGTATGAACAAAAGTTTAATGGATTTGATTTCTGGGGTAGTTACACCACAGCCAGAGAGACCAGTAACTTCCGTGAACGTCGTGCCCGTAGCATACATAATGTTCCTGTGCAATATCCGATCCCCGGCCGCCACTATGAATCGTATACCACAGACCAATTGGTGATATTTTACTATGGTTGGTGTCCGTTTGATGAACAAACCCTGGCCCGTAAACTACAGATACAAACGCAAATACCTTTAGTGGATCGTCAACGCAACTGGGGATTCCATCATATCACCAACAAAGAAACATTAACACATAGATTGGAACATGAATTTATTCCAAGAAGTAGAAATTTAACTGAGGACGTCAATCGCTATGTCAACAAACATAAAAGTTTTTCAAATATACTTTAAACCAGAACTAAAGGTGCACTGCGATCCTGCATTCACACCTTTAGATAATACTGAGAATCCCAAGCCAGAACTGCGTGAGTGGTATGTATGGGACAAAGAATATGAAAATATAGTCAAACAAGATCTAGACTACTGGGGATTTGTCAGTTGGAAGTTTAAAGAAAAAACTGGCTTAACAGGTCAACAGGTATTTGATTTTATCAATGCCAATCCTGGACAAGATGTTTACCTGTTTAATCCCTGCATCGTCAATGAAGCGGTATTTGCCAACAGTTGGGAACAAGGTGATATCCATCATCCAAACATCAGTGTCATTGGCAATACGTTCTTAAAGAAAATTGGCTACGGTGACATAGACGTCAAAGGTATGGTATTAGATCGTCACACTACTGTTTTCGCAAACTATATCGTAGGTAGCCGAGAATTCTGGGCCAAGTTCATGGAGTTTACTCGCAAGCTATTCTCTGAAGCTGACAAGGATCCAGAATTCAAACATCAGGTATTTGGTCAAGGATTGAGTAACTATGCACACGATCGAAGTTTACCAAATTTTACCTTCCTAATTGAAAGATTGATTCCAACATATCTCGAATTAGAAGGTATCAAGAGCATCGGATACAAACACACACCCGACACAGTGCCTATGAAATACCAGGCCGTTATCGACGAAATCATGGCATTAAGTGACCTAAAAGTGCTGATAAATCGGCATTCTAGCGACGAATTATATGACATTTGGAATTTATACAGACACAAGTTTTTACAGAATAATCCAAGTGCTCTACACCTAGAGTAGTTTAGTTATCTAAATCAAACCCGAGTAATATACGCATAAAAGTCCATATTCATATGGCTACATAATACTACGTTCGGAGGATTCACGATGAGTAATATAGAAACCGAATCAAGATACTATTGCGCAGGGAGATATTGCACAGTGAGAGAACAGTGTCACAGACACACATCAAGCACGGGAGTTAATTTAGCTCCATTTAATGATTATGATTTATTGGCAATGAAGACGCCAACTAAACCATGCCAACATTATATCGATCGTAACAGCGTCAACCAAGTTTGGCCACGTTCTACGACCGGTATAAATTCTTAGGAAGATTTGCCTTAAGACAAGACTAACAGGAGGGAAAGATATGAGTGCAGTTTCGCGCCTCAAAAAAATACTAACCTGGACAATAATGTCCACAGCAGTTTTAGCAGTAACAGTAACATCGATAGCCAATGCCACTGAAGATCGTGCATTTGGTTTTAAGATGGCCAAAGCACATCAACAGCAAACCAAGATATTAGAAAGACAATTGGCTTGTTTGGCTCGTAATGTATTTTACGAAGCCAATGGTGAACCCATGTCAGGACAGATGGCAGTGGCCCAGGTCACAGTCAATCGTGCCCGTAGTGGATTGTTTCCACGAGACTTATGTGCAGTAGTATCACAAACTACTATAGTAGGAGGTGATCGTGTTTGCCAATTTAGTTGGTACTGTAACGCTGATCGAAATAAATTAAAAACTCTTAAACCAAGTGACCCAAGTTACATCGCCGCCAAGCGAGTTTTCGTAGAAGGTCAAAAGGTTGCCAAGATTGATAAAGATGTCATGTGGTTCCACGAAACATCAATAAAGGTCAACCCACGTTGGCCACACAAGGTTGCTACCCAAATTGGTAACCATGTGTTCTACAAAAGACAAAAATAATCTTTGACATCAGTCTATTGTTCGTGTATAATACTTGCATGAACAATAGATATGATGATCCAAATTGGGGGCCACGCGGTAACCCAAATCGTAGTGAATGGTATCACTACACCCGTAATTACCAACATTCAGATTTTGATAGCGGTTCCTATAATTATAAAACCAGTCCTTGGATCGTAGTTTGGATAATTTTATTTTTAATATTACTCGGAGGATTCAGTGATACCGCCCGTGGTATTGTATTCTATGGTATCAATGTTACTGAAAATTGGTATGCTGGTGTAGACAGTATGTTAGACGCATTAGGTGCACCTAAACTACCATAACAACTAAATAATGGTATAGTGACAAAATCACTATATTTTAACAATGCCCAAAAGGCGAAAGGAAGTAAAATGACGAAACAAGCAGACTTATCTGACCTAGCCACAGAAGCTATGGTCGCAAGTATTCCTGCTAAACCAGTTCAACCACAAGCAGAAACACCATGTGCTGATAAAGACACAGCTTGTAACAGACGTTGGATTGATGCATTTAGCGATTGTTGTTAATCAAAAGTAAAATCAAGTTTTAAATAGCCGTTGACACTGGTCGATAAATATTGTAAAATGTATTATCAACTAGGGGTCAATGATGACTGTAGATTTTCAAAGAATAGAGAACTGTCACGTAGTTCATAAACCTTGGGGAACCGAAACTTGGCTAATGCCAGGTAATGATGTTTACCCATTCGCACTAAAAGAATTAATCTTAAAAGCAGGCTTTGTTACTAGCCTACAAGTCCACCAATACAAATCTGAAAGTATCCATTTACATGTGGGCAATGGTGCGCTGATCTATCATCCCAAGCCGTTTGATTGCGAGCGTTATCTAGCTGGCGGATATTCAGCTGAAGAAATAGCTCAGATCAAAAGTGAATTGATCACTGAAGAACTAGCACCAGGTGCTGTATTCCACACACCACCCTGCACTATACATCGTATGGTTGCACATGATGATCTGCATTACACAGAAGCCAGCACTACTCAATTAGATGACGTTATACGTCTTGAAGACTCTGCAAACAGAGGACATGGAAGAATCGATGCCGAACACCAACAATAAACTCACAGTATTAATCCTAGCCGCGGGCTATGGACGAAGAATGGGTCCATTTAGTCGCATGGTACCTAAGGCACTTATACCCTATGACAACAAACCATTGATCAGTCACATCATGGAAAAGTTTGACATAGGTACACGTTTCGTTGTTGCCTGTGGTCATATGGGACAGTATATCAAAGATTATGTCGGCGTAGTCCACAGCGATAAAGATGTAGTGTTTGTCGATATCCCTAACTATGCAGAAGGTGATACAGGTCCAGCAACCAGCATACAGGCCTGTGCCAAATACCTACATGGTGGATTCATGTGGTTAGCCTGCGACACACTGTTTGATTTTGAATATCGTGACAAACTAGATCACGATTGGATCGGAGTCCATCCTGTAGACAGTGCTATTGCACAAGACTATTGTTGGATCGAACGTGAAGCTGATAAGATCATCAGCGTAAAGAATAAAGAGTCTAGCAAGACCGCAGTTGATGCGTTCATTGGTTTGATGTATGCTAAAGATGACAACTACCTAAACAATCTAATCAATCGTAAAGCCAAAGAAACTCCAGAAGGATTTGATGGATTAAAATTACGAGCACATACAGTGCGTGGTTGGAAAGACTTTGGCACATATGAAAAGTGGGAAGAATTATCAAGTGAATTCACTGATGTGAGTTTTCCTAAACCAGATGAACTATTCTACAATGATAATAAAAAGATCATCAAGTTCTGGACCAATCCTCGACAAGCAGAGATGCGTGTTCGTCGTGCTGAATGTAATCCAGAAGCCATGCCTAGTAATGTTGAAGTTTCGGGTAACTTCTTGATACACGACTTTGCCAAGGGTGATATTGTTTATAATCAATACACCCCAGAGATATTTGAAAGTATGTTAGCTTGGTGTGAAACAACATTATGGAAAGATGCTCCAGCTGAAAACGATGCTGACATTGATCATCTCAATATCTGTAATAAGTTTTACTATGAAAAGACCATGGAACGTGTTGAAATGTTCCGTGCCAAGTATGCTAACTGGAGTGAGCCATGTGTGGTTAACGGAGTCGAAGTAGATACCATTGATACATACCTAAGCAAGATTGACTTTACTTGGTTAACTACAGAAACATCATGGAAGTTTATCCACGGTGATCTACACTTTGATAATACCATTTATCAACATGGGCAGTATCTAGGTCCATTGACCAACTATGAAGAACACAAAAAACATTTCTCAGATCAATTCACTGCTATCGATTGGCGCACTGACTTTGGTGGTGCACTATACGGTGATCAATATTACGATCTAGCAAAAATGTTAGGTGGTTTACATCTTAGTTATAAAGACATCAAACATGAACGTTACAGCTATACAGAACGTAATGATTATGTTACACTAGAAGTTCCTAGCGTAAATGATGTTAAAGTCTACGAAGAAATTTTACAAAAATGGGTAGTTAAACAAGGATTAGATTGGAAGAAGGTTAAGACTTTAGTGCCGATCATCTACTTGAACATGAGCCCACTACATGAAGCACCATTTGACAAGTTCTTGATAGCACTTGCTCAATTACACTTTAGCAAGGTATTAGGATAATGTATAAACGTTTTATCATGGATGTAGATGGTGTATTAAACGACGGCATGCTCTATTGGGGTGTGGATGGAAAACCATTCAAGGCCTTTGGTAACTATGATCACGATGGACTTAAACTCCTGCGTGACCACTTAGATATAGAGTTTGTTAGTGCTGATGAAAATGGCTGGCCTATCACCTATAACCGTATCACAACACATATGAAGTTTCCTGTGACCATGGTTAAAGAAAAGGATAGACTTAACTGGGTCTTGAGCAAAGGAGATCCAAGTGAAACTATCTTTATGGGTGACGGACCTTTTGATGCAAAGATATTCCCACATGTGGGTTTAAGTTTTGCCCCAGCACAGGCCTGGAGAACAGCAAGAGCTAATGCCACCCACGTAACAGAACGTGAAGGCGGCAAAGGTGCAGTTATGGACGCTTGTATTATTATTATGGATAAGATGGGGATTGAACATGGATTTTAGACTAGGATTTGGACCAATGAGCCGTGAAGTGATTACAGCAATCTGTAACTACACACACGATACAAAACGACCTTTGATGATTATCGCAAGCCGTAATCAAGTAGATGCAGAAACGGGTTATGTGATGACCACACCAGAACTACGAGCTCTATTAAACACGCTACCAACTGACCATGTTTGGATGTGCCGTGACCATTGTGGTCCATACTTCTTAGATGCAGAAAAAGGTCTTAGTTTAAAAGACGCAGTAGAAGCAACTAAAAAGACTATCGCCTATGATATTGAACAAGGGTATAACTTAATCCATATTGATACTAGTCGTGTAGATGATACCTATGGTATCGCTGAAGAATTATTTAAATTCTGTATCGATCTAAATCCTAATATCCGCTTTGAATTTGGCACAGAAGAAAACGTAGGTGTAGCCGCAGGTGCTATCAAGTATAAGAATGATGTAGCATTTGCTAAGAACATACCTAACTTGGAATTCGTAGTAGCACAGACAGGTAGTCTGTGTCACGAAGATCATCAAGCAGGCACATTTGAGATTGATACAGTCCGAGACTTGGTGAGGGTCGCTAATGAAAATGGTGTTAAGCTAAAAGAACACAATGCCGATTATCTAACAGCTGAACAGATCCAATTACGTAAAGCCGCAGGTGTCCATGCTATGAATATCGCCCCACAACTAGGTGTAGTGCAGACCAAGCTATTAAAAGAAATGGCACTTGCCCGCGGTGGTGAAGCACAATGGGACGCCTTTAGTCGAGTTGTCCTAGCCAGCGGTCGTTGGAAGAAATGGACTGATAGTGATGCCGATGAACAAAAAGTCATCGTCGCTGGACACTACTGTTTCAATAGTCCAGAGTATCAGGCAATCCTTGAGCAACTTAGCCAGCATGGTGATTGGACCAATGAAGTCAATCAAGCCATGTATCAGATCTTTAATACCTATACAGATAATCTAGCCTAATGATCGTTTTATTCAATGTAAAGATCACAGACATCCGTATGGGCTATCCTTATCGTCGTGCGGCATGGATGCCTAACCCAGAACGTTACGATGTATTCCGTTATTGTCTTGCCAGCACCGCAGTGCTGGAGCCCCTAGTCAGTAAGTTCGTGTTCTGCGTTACGTTGGCACCAGAACTAGCACATCGCCAGCAAGAATTAGAAACCTATATGAAGGAACTATTCCCTGCTGATAAACTAGAGTTGATATGGCAACGCTGTGACTACGGTCGCGATTGGAAAGTAATCTGCGATCGGTATTTAGATGACCCCGAAGAGATAGTTTGGCTGGCCTGTAATGATGATCATATCTTTATTGATAGTAATTTGGACATGGTTGAAAGTGCGATCAATTGGTTAGAGCTGGATCCAGATCCCAATGCTGTGATGTATTATAGCCATTGGCCAGAACAGATGCGCATGAGCAAGCACTACAATGGTGAACTTACCAGTGATGGTGACTTTATCCGTTACAACTGGGAAACCTATGATGGCATCATGATGCTCAAAGCTGAGCGTCTTAAGAAATATTGGGAGCGTGACTACGGTGATGCACTGATGTTTAAAGTAGACTACCTAGGTGCACACCATGGATATGTATGTCCAGGACCGGTCTACGCACCAACCAAAGAAATAGTGCGTCATTATGAAGGCTACAGTCATGTCAATGATAATATGGCACAGACCTTAGAAAACATCGTTCCGCCCATGTTCATTCCACCGGGATTCTTTGAAGGTGATTTAAAGATCGCTATAGGATTCTATGAGCGTGATGATAGTTGGGTTAATTTTAATCCAGCGGCAGAATGGTTATACAATGCCAAACCTAGTGGCACAGATTACCGTTGGGTAGAAGAAGATATTCCCTTATTCTGGAAGTCAAGATTGGGTAAGGTTACACACTGCCCAGAGTATGATAAAGAAGCTATGCGTCAAGCCCGTGATACTGCTATGTTGGTGGCGACCCATGTTCCCATGAAGTGTTACGGCATAGAATTTGGCCTAAAAAACCACCATCCACGAGAGTATTTTTCCAAGCACTTTTTAGCATAATTTTGGTTGACTTTTTGGTTGTCTGAGTGTATAATGTTACACATAGACAATAAGAAAAGGAACTAAACAATGTTTGAAACCTGTGCAAAACAACTAGTAACAATTACCCTAGACAAGCCCGTGACTACGGAGTTCTATAACGGCACCTTGTTTGTCAGCACTATCACTGAAGACCAAGCCCGCAGTGTATTCCATGCACTAAGCAAGAGCTTGGGCTTAGGTAAAGTCCAAATTAGCCCTATTGGTGATACCGGCGAATTTGCCTACGATTTTGTATAACAAAATATTATTAAAACATTTATTAGGAGAAATCTCATGAAAAAGTATGCAACAGCATTAAATGGTAAAGAGTATTTAGTAGATGAAGTTGTTCTTTGGGGCAACATGAAGCTAAGAGCTAACTTTGACCCCAAATGGAGAAAAGCTCGAAGTAAGTTAAGCAAGGCATTATGGCAAGATCCAGACTACAGAGATAAAACCATAGCTAATCGATGGCCAACTTTGTAATAAAATCAATGACTTACAAGACCAAAAAGAGCTTGACAAAACACCTAAAAGATCGTATAATACTAATACTGGAGAAGCAAACGTGCTCTCCTACTTTTTAACAATTAGAGCTAAGTGCTCGGAAGGAAAAATATGTATAAACATGCAGTAGTTCAACCAGGTTTTACCGAAATCAATCGCACACGGTTTTTCAAAATGTGTAAAACAATCTTAGGGGAAGACCGTACTAAGTGGTCAGATCACCCAGATAGAGATAAAGTTGAAGAATTGGCACATAGGTTAATTTATAAACAACCAATGCCTTATTCTGCTTATTTAAGCGGACTTAAAGATCCTGATCAAACAGCTCTTAGACTTCAACTAAACTTTTTATTACGTGCACCATATGATCTGAAAAAAAGCAAACGACAAAGTTGTTATGAGCAAGTAGTAGCATCAGCTATTGATGCCGGAGTAATAACAGCTGATGAAGTATTATCCTGGAGATAATCAAGAATAATCAATGACTTACATAGCCCAAAAGTGGTTGACAAAACCACTTTTTGGTGCTATAATAGTATTATAAAATAAGAAAGCAGACAACTGCTTCACAATATTTTAACTAATATAAAGGACTAGACAAATGCAGGCATTCGTAAAAATTAAGAACGGCAGTTATCGCAATCAGGAAGTTCGAGATGAAGTGTTTCCGCTCATCAAACAATTCCAATTAGGTAGCAAAGGTGGTTACATCACCGTAGACGGCACTGGTCGTTTTGGCAAAGACAAGATTCGTGTTAATGTATCTAGTCTTACAGATTATGAACTAGTAGACGCACCTGCCGCCGCAGTCGAAGCTGTGGATCCAGCTGTAGAAGAAAAACGTATCGGTGAAATAGCTGAACGTTTTGACATCTTAGATGACATGACCAAGGCAGTATTGAACGGAGATATCCGTGCCATGATCGTTGCAGGCCCTCCGGGGGTTGGTAAGAGCTTTGGTATCGAAGCACAGTTAGAAAAGGCAAACCTCTTTGATCAGATCTCAGGACGTCGTGTTAAGTCAGAGATGATCAAAGGTACGGCCAGCGCATTAGGTATGTATAAGGCGCTTTACAAGTATAGTGATTCGAACTCAGTTGTGGTATTCGACGACTGTGACAGCATCTTACTTGATGACGTATGTCTTAACTTGCTTAAAGGCGCACTTGACTCAGGTAAAAAACGTAGGATCTCATGGTTAGCAGATAGCCATAGCCTACGCAACGAAGGTATTCCAGACCAGTTCGATTTCAAAGGCGGAGTTATCTTTATCACAAACCTAAAGTTTGATCAAATGAAATCGCAAAAAACACGTGATCACTTGGATGCCATTCAATCACGTTGTCACTATTTGGATCTGACTTTAGACACCATGCACGATAAGATCTTGCGTATCAAACAGATCGCTCGCACAGGTGTATTATTTGAAGACTATGACTTTGATCAGATCCAACAGGATGAAATCATTGACTTCATGGTCGCTAACCAAAACAAGTTACGTGAAGTTAGTCTGCGTATGGCTATCAAGATCGCTCAGTTACGCAAGAGCTTTCCATTGAAATGGTCTGCGCTGGCTTCAACAACTTGTATGAAAGCAGGAGGATAATATGTGGAATAACGGAAGTTTGATGCTGAGAATAACATTGTTACTCCTGGCATTCATAACTTATCTGGTGTTTCTACCAACAGTAGTTCAAACAGCTCTAGGCACTTTTGCCGTGGGCTGGATGATGGTAGACGTTATCAACTTAATAATTAAGGAGTAGTATTATGTGGG